>ERZ835880.2133-NODE-2133-length-13899-cov-4.286984_pt1 | contig 13899 bp, 14 predicted proteins | sample MGYA00519944_ERZ835880 | MGnify/ENA primary metagenome ERZ835880 (study PRJEB31850, sample SAMEA3708787) | human gut metagenome | biome: human gut; feature: human-associated habitat; material: faeces | place: China | collected 2014 ... | reverse complement strand
GATTTTAATAAAGGCAAATCCGAAAACGGGACTGAAACCCCGCTGGGCTGCGGCCGCATCCGTAAGCTGACTCCCCGTGAGTGCTGGCGGCTGCAAGGCTTTTCGGACGATATGTTTGACCGGGCAGCCGCCGTCAATTCCGACACCCAACTTTACAAGCAGGCAGGCAACGGCGTAACGATTCCCGTTGTGTATGCGGTCGGCAAGCGGATCGTGGAAATTCAAAACGAGCTGAACAAGGAGGTCCTATGAGAAAACGCAATGTTCACATTCAATTCTGGCTAGACAAGAAAGAGGCCGAGGCGTTTCAGAAGAAGGTCAAAAAGAGCGGACTATCCCGTGAAGCGTATCTTCGGCACTTGGTAAACGGCCTTGAACCGCAGGACGCACCACCGCCCGACTATTACACCATGATGCGGGAGCTCCACGGAATCGGCAACAACCTCAATCAGATCGCCGCCAAAGCCCATACCCTGAACGCACTGGATGTGCAGCGGTACGACGAGAACTGCCGCAAGCTGGACGAGGCCATCAAGACGATCACCGCAGCGGTCATTCTGCCCCGTCCGATGAAGTGATGCGCCTATGGCAACGACATCAATATGGCGGGTAAAAGGCTGGCTCGGCAAGGTGGTGATCTATGCGGAAAATCCCGAAAAGACGGCGAACCCGAAATTCTACGCCGATCGGGAACTGACCGAGCAGGACGGGCAGCAGCTTTCCGATGTGATCCGCTATGCCATAAATTCGGAGAAAACGCAGGAAATGGGCAGCGAGGACGGCGCACCGCTCCACCGCTTTGTGTCGGGCATCAACTGCTCTCCCTCCACCGCCCGTGATGAAATGCTGGCGGTGAAAAAGCGGTTCGGCAAGGAGGACGGCACGGCGGCCTATCACGGCTATCAATCCTTTGCCCCCGGCGAGGCCACGCCCGAACTGGCACATGAGATCGGCGTAAAGCTGGCAGAGCGACTATGGGGCGACCGCTATCAGGTGATCGTCGCCACCCACCTTGACAAAGAAAATCATCTGCACAATCACTTTGTCGTCAACACCGTATCCTTTGCGGACGGTATCAAATACCACCGCACCCGAAAGGACTACCACGATATGCAGACGGTTTCCGATGCGCTTTGCCGGGAATACGGGCTGTCGGTGATCGAACACCCGCAGCAAGGCCGGGGCAAGCAATACGGAGAATGGCGTGCCGAGCAGGAACAGCGACCCACTTGGCGGGGACTGATCCGTGCAGACATTGACGAGGCGACACGGCAGGCCATGACCGAGCGGCAGTTCTTTGACGCTTTGCGGAAAAAGGGCTATGCGGTGAAGATTGGCAAGGATATTTCGGTCAAACCGCCGGGCAAGGAGCGATTCGTGCGTCTGATGCGTAATTTCGGTGAGGACTACTCTCTGGATAACATCCACAGGCGCATTTTATCCCAGAGCCGCCCCAAACGGGAAAAGCCGAAACAAACGTCGGAGATCCTGCGGATCAGGCTGATCGGCAGCCTGAAAACCGCCCGAAAACTGACCGGCTTTCGGGCGCTGTATGTTCACTACTGCTATCTGCTGGGCATCTTCCCGAAGAACCATCCGCAGCAAAGCAGAAAACGGCTGCATTTCCTCCTGCGGGAGGATCTGTTGAAGCTGGATGCCATCACCGCCGAAACAAAGCTGCTTATCGGGCATCGGATCGATACCGCCGAACAGCTTTTTTGCTACCGTGACGAGGTAAACGGAAAAATCGCCGCTCTTACCGAGAAACGCACGCAGCTTTATAAAGCACAGCGGACGACGGCGATAAAGTCCGACCCCGAAAAGGCGGCAGTGGTCAAAGCGCAGATCGACGCACTTTCCAAAGAACTTGCCGCACTGCGGAAGGAGGTGGTTTTATGTAACAGCATTGCCGAGCGTTCCGGCGTGATCCAAGAGAAAATCAAAGCCGTCCGTGAGGACGAGCAACCCGAAAGAAAGGAGAAAACCGACCATGTACAATTCCGGTGACGCAGCGGAGCAAGTCGTGCGGATCAGCTTGGAGGGTACGGAAGTTGCCCTGAAGCTAACCGGCTCGGCGGCAAAGAATATTGCCGCCATGCTCTATGCTGTCTGGAAAAACCGAGATAAGAACAAAACCAAAGGCCACCAGCGGCTTTCTGCCATGCTCAAAAGCGGCAAAGAGCTGAAAGTGTTCACCGTCAGCGAGGAGCATCTGAAACAGTTTGCGACCGAGGCCAAGCGGTACGGTGTTGTCTACTGCGCCCTGCGGGGGAAAGAGCGTTCCGCCGACGGTATGGTAGACATTATGGTGCGTGCCGAGGATGCGTCCAAGATCAACCGCATCGTGGAGCGCTTCAAGCTGGCGACGGTCGATACCGTTTCCATCAAACGGGACATCGAGCAGACCCAAGCGGACAAAGCCGCCCCGTCTGCCCCTGAGCAGGAGAAGCCCAACAAGGCAGCGGACGACCGCCTGCTGGATGACCTGCTGGGCGCACCCATTCAAAAGGAGGAACACGCATCCCCAAACCCTGCGGCGGCAAAGACAGAGAAATCCCGTCCGTCCGCGCCTACCTCCGAGAAGCAAAGCAGAACCGCCGAGGGTACTGCTAAATTCCCCGAAGAACGCCCCTCTGTCCGTGAGGAATTACGGGAAATCCGGGAGAGCAGGCAGAAAGAGGCGGCAGAGCCGGGCATTTCCGAACCCACCCCGGCGAAAGATCCGAAAAAGCAGCCGACCACCACCCACAAACAGCCCTCCCGAAAGGAAACGAAGAAATCAAAGGAGCGATGACCGATGAGCAATTTTGACGATATTTTTGAATCTGTCCCGCAGACCGACGAATTTGACCAGGAGGCGTGGGCGGCGAAGAAAAAGGCGGAGCGTGACGAGGTTTATGCTCTGGCTGATGCCACCGCCGAGACGATCTGCACAGACGGCAGCAAATTCCGTGATTATCTGGATGTGCAGGCGGCTTTCCGCAACTACTCTGCCACCAACGCTCTGCTGATCCTTGCCACGAAGCCGGACGCCCGCAGACTGGGCGACAAAGATTTCTGGCGGGATCAGGGCGTGTATATCAAGCGGCAGGAATTTGGCCGCCCCATCAAGATTGTCGAGTCCAACGGCGAGTACACCCGTGACGATGGCAGCATCGGCGTGTCCTACAACATCAAGCGGGTCTATGACATTTCGCAGACCACTGCCTGGACGAGAACGCCGCAGGCGGTTTCCCATGACGCACGGGCGCTGCTGAATGCCCTGATCTACAAGCGTCCTACGCCGGTGCAGTCCGTGGATGAGCTGCCGAATGGCATCGATGCCGTGTATGACCGTGAGCAGAACGCCGTTTTTGTCCGCCGTGGCTTGTCGGCAAACGACCTTTTCTGCGGTCTGTCCAAAGCGCTGGCGCAGGCGGAGCTTGCCCGGACCGGCGAGGAATACACCGAAGAAAATACCGGTTTCAAGGCGCAGTGCGTTTCCTATATCCTTGGCAAAGAGTTCGGTGTGGAGGTGAGCGGCTATGCCTTTGAAACGCCTGCCGACTTTTTGCGTACCGATGACCCGCAGACGATCCGTGCTGAGCTGACCGACATCCGGGACACCGCCTATGATATTTCCGCAAGGATGATGCGGTCGCTGGAACAGAGCAAAGCACCCCGCTTAAGCGAACAGGAGCAATGAATATGGGGAAACAGGAAAAACGGGTATTGACTCTTGACCGCTATGAGCACGGCGTTGTGGTCAATGCCCTCAATGAAATGCGGAATGATCTGCTGGAGGAAGAACGCCCCACCGACATTGTTGACGAAGTTCTTTTGAAGGTGATCGATGCCCCCGCAAAGAAGGTAAGGTGCCGAAGCGATGAAGAAAGAGAATAACCCTCTTGTCCTCTGCCTGTTCGGTATTCTCCCTGTGGTGTGGCTGGGGCTGCTGATTGCCCCTGCCGCCCACGGCGGTCTGCCGGAGATCGTCGCCCGGTTTCCTGCGGTGATGAACGACCCGTTTCATATCGAGCTTTGCGGGGACAGCCTGAAAACTGTCCTCGTTTTGCTCTGTGCCTACGGGCTTACGGTAGGTGTCATTCTGTCATCCCGCCGTAATTACCGCCGAGGCGAGGAACACGGTTCGGCCAAGTGGGGTTCTGCCCGAACCGTCAACCGAAAATACCGGGCAGCCGCTCCGGAGGACAACAAGATCTTCACACAGAATGTTCGGATGGGACTGGACGGACGAAAGCACCGCCGCAACCTCAACACGGTCGTTGTCGGCGGCAGCGGCGCGGGTAAGACGAGGTTTTACGCAAAGCCGAATCTGTGTCAGGCAAACACGAGCTTTACCGTGCTGGACCCGAAAGGTGAGCTGCTGCGAAGCACGGGACACCTGCTGCGGCAAAAGGGCTATGAGGTGCGTGTGCTGGATCTTCTGAATATGGAGAAAAGCCACTGCTACAATCCGTTTGTCTACCTGCGGGACGACAATGATGTGCAGCGGCTTGTGACCAACCTGTTCAAAAGCACCACGCCGAAAGGCAGTCAGTCCAACGATCCCTTTTGGGACACCGCCGCATCTATGCTCCTGCTGGCACTGATCTTCTATCTGAAATACGAAGCGCCGCCCGACGAGCAGAACTTCCCGATGGTCATGGAGATGCTGCGTGCGGCGGATGTGCGGGAGGACTGCGACGAATACACCTCACCGCTGGACGAGCTGTTTGAGCGGCTGGAAATGCGGGAGCCCGACCATATCGCTGTGAAATATTACAAGGACTATCATTCCGGCAGCGCCAAAACGCTGAAATCCATTCAGATCACGCTGGCGGCGAGGCTCGAAAAATTCAATCTGTCCTCGCTGGCGGCGCTGACCGCTACGGACGAGTTGGATCTGCCGTCCCTCGGTGAAAAGAAAGTAGCGCTCTTTGCCCTGATCCCCGACAATGACACCAGCTTTAACTTTTTGGTTAGCATCCTGTACACCCAGCTTTTTCAGCAGCTATTCTATCTGGCCGACCACAAATACGGCGGCAGTCTGCCCGTTCCCGTCCACTTCTTGATGGATGAGTTCAGCAATGTCAGCTTGCCGGAGGATTTCTCCAAGATCCTTGCGGTCATGCGTTCCCGCAATGTGTATGTATCGATCATTCTGCAAAATGTAGCGGCACTCAAAGCGCTGTTTGAAAAGGAATGGGAGTCGATCCTCGGCAACTGCGATGAGTTCCTTTATCTCGGCGGCAACGAAACTTCGACCCACAAGCTGATCTCGGAATCCTATCTCGGCAAATCCACCATCGACACCAACACCTACGGCAAATCATCCGGGCGCAACGGCAATTACAGCACGAACTATCAGATCAGCGGCAGAGAGCTTCTGATGCCGGACGAGGTGCGTATGCTGGACAACCGTTACGCCCTTTTGTTTATCCGTGGTGAGCGCCCAGTGATGGACGAAAAATACGACATTCTGAAACACCCGAACATTGCGCTGACCGAGGACGGCGGCGCAGCACCCTATGAACACGGCGGGACGGAAAATGCCGTTGCGACGCTCTCGTTTGCAGGTGCTGCCGCCGAAACGCTGTTTGAATTCAATGAACCCATACCCGATTATGAGCTTCTTTCCGATGAGGATATAGAGGCTCTTTTTTAATTCAATTCAAGGAGGATGAACCTATGAAGAACACCAAAAAGGCCTCAAACAAGCTGCCCGTGCCTGGCAAGGTCAGAAAGGGCGTTCGTTTCTACTGCGCCGCTGTGCTGTCAGTCGCTCTTGTGCTCGGCTGCTCCGTCCCGGCCTTTGCCGCCAATGACCCAATCGCCGTCGTGAACAACCTGAGCGATTTCATTTTCGGTCTGATCCGTGCGGTCGGGCTGATCCTGCTCGGCTGGGGCATCGTGCAGGTGGGACTTTCGTTCCAGTCCCACGACCCCAGCCAGCGCAGCAACGGCTTTCTCACCCTTGCGGGCGGCATCGTCATCACCTTTGCCAAAGAAATTCTCAACCTAATCACGGGCTGAAAGGAGGCCGCAAATGGAAAAGTGCGAGTGTTATATCCACTCTCTGAAACAGGGAGAAACCCATGTGCTTGGTGAGGCGACGATCCTCAAACGCATCGGGGACAACGATTACCTTGCCGAATACAACGGTGTGAAGTGCCACGCCATATTCAATCCCTTTGCCGGGCGCTACTTTGTAGACGATGTGTACGGCGTGATTCGCAGTTCGCCCGACCGGGACAGCAGATAAATGATACGGTGCACGGGGCAGGTCGCTTTGGCCTGCCCCTATCTGCCGGAAAGGAGGAAGCTGTGAAGAAATACAGCATTATTTACGCCGATCCGCCTTGGCAGTACAAGGTCTATTCTAAAAAGGGGCTTGGGCGCTCTGCCGAATCCCACTACCCGACAATGGAACTGGAAGATATACGGGCACTGCCGGTCGGTACGCTCGCTGCAGACGACTGCGTATTGTTTCTATGGACGACGATCCCGCTGCTGCACGACTGCTTTTCGGTCATGCGTGCATGGGGCTTTTCGTATAAGACGGTGGCCTTCGTATGGATCAAGCAGAACCGCAAGTCCGACAGCCTGTTTTGGGGTATGGGACACTGGACGAGAGCCAATGCGGAGTTTTGTATGCTTGCCACCAAAGGACACCCCAAACGCCGCTCGGCCGGTGTGCATCAAGTCATCCTCTCCCACATTGAGGAACACAGCAAGAAGCCGGAAGAAGCGCGGCGGCGCATCGTCGAGCTGATGGGCGATCTGCCCCGCATTGAACTGTTCGCCCGTCAGAAAGCGGACGGATGGGATGTTTGGGGCAACGAGGTTGCCTGTGATGTTGCACTGACGGGAGGTGAGCCGAATGTCGGATAACTGGGTCGTACAGAATCTCGAAAACGCACTCGAAACTTGGAACGAAAAGCTGGCAGAGATCTGGCAGCTCATTACGCAGTCGCCGGAGCAATTTAAGGGCGGCACGATCTGGAATGTGATTGTTGGCATCCACGGTGCGGTGCAGGCCATCGGGTTTGCGCTGCTCGTTTTGTTCTTTGTGGTGGGCGTGATGAAAACCTGCGGCAGCTTTGCAGAGCTGAAACGGCCGGAGCACGCCCTGAAAGTGTTCATCCGCTTCGTCCTTGCCAAAGCCGCCGTCACATACGGCTTGGAGCTGATGATTGCCCTGTTCAACATCGTACAGGGGCTGATCTCCACCATCATGAACGCCGCAGGCTTTGGGGCGGCGCAGGAAACCGTGCTGCCTGCCGAAATCGTGACCGCCGTGGAGGACTGCGGCTTTTTTGAAAGCATCCCATTATGGGCAGTGACCTTGATCGGCGGGCTGTTCATTACGGTCTTATCGTTTATCATGATCATGACCGTGTACGGCAGATTTTTCAAACTCTATCTCTACACGGCTATTGCCCCAGTCCCGCTCTCGGCCTTTGCGGGTGAGCCGTCACAGAACATCGGCAAGAGCTTTATCAAAAGTTATGCCGCCGTCTGCTTGGAGGGCGCGATCATCGTGCTTGCCTGCATCATCTTCTCGCTGTTTGCATCCAGTCCGCCTGTCGTCGATCCCGACGCCGCGGCGGTCACGCAGGTGTGGTCGTATGTGGGTGAGCTGATCTTCAATATGCTGGTACTCGTCGGCGCTGTTAAAATGGCCGACCGTGTTGTCAGAGAAATGATGGGACTGTAAGGAGGGAGAAATTTGGAAGTGAAAATCAATCGGGAGATCCGCAACTATACGGAATCCATGTTTTTCGGGCTGTCCATGCGGCAGTTCGTTTTTTCTGTCTTGGCGATCCTCGTTGCCGTGGGGCTGTACTTTCTGCTGAAACCCCACTTCGGGACGGAAACTGTCAGTTGGATGTGTATTCTCGGTGCCGCACCCTTTGCGGCGCTGGGCTTTATCACTTACCACGGTATGACCGCCGAGCAATTCCTCTGGGCGTGGCTGCGCTCGGAGCTGTTAGAGCCGAAAGAGCTTTGCTTTGAAGCATCGAACCTCTACTATGAAGCGCTTAAAGACAAATTGGAGGGAGGAAAATCATGATCAAGACGCTGAAAAACCTGCTGAAACAGGACAAGGAGCGGTACACCGTGCCCCGCAAGGTGCAGGATGTGATCCCCGTCCGCCGCATCTGGAAGGACGGCATTTTTCAGGTGGGCAGCCGCTTTTCCAAGACCTATCAGTTTACCGACATCAATTACCTTGTGGCAAGCCGTGAGGACAAGGAGCAGATGTTCCTTGCCTATTCGGAGCTGCTGAACAGTCTGGATTCCGGGGCGACGACAAAGATCACCATCAACAATCGCAGGCTGAACCGGGCAAATTTCGAGCAGTCGATCTTGATGCCCATGCGGGGCGATGCCTGCGATGTGTACCGCAGGGAATACAATCAAATGTTGCTGGACAAGGCCACCGGCGCCAACGGCATCATTCAAGAGAAATATATCACGGTGTCGGTCTGCAAAAAGGACATTGAAGAAGCCCGCACCTACTTTGCCCGGATCGGCGCTGACTTGATTGCCCATTTTGCCGCCCTCGGCTCCAAGTGTACCGAGCTGGATGCCGCCGAAAAGCTGCGGGTGCTCCACGACTTCTACCGTCAGGGTGAAGAAGCGGCGTTTCACTTCGACCCACAGGACATGATGCGTAAGGGACACGATTTCAAGGACTATATCTGCCCCGACTCTATGGAGAAAAGCAGCGACCGCCTGAAACTGGGTGAGAAATACTGCCGGGTCTTGTTTCTGAAAGACTACGCTTCGTATATCAAAGACAGCATGGTCACGGAGCTGACCGATTTCAACCGAAATATGATGCTGTCGATCGATGTTGTGCCGATCCCCACCGACGAGGCCGTGCGGGAGGTGGAAAACCGTCTGCTCGGTATCGAAACCAACATTACCAATTGGCAGCGCAGGCAGAACGCCAACAACAATTTCTCCGCCGTCGTCCCCTATGATATGGAACTCCAACGCAAGGAGAGCAAGGAATTTCTGGACGACCTGACCACGAGGGATCAACGGATGATGCTGGCGGTCATTACGATGGTCATTACCGCCGACGACAAAAAACAGCTCGACAGCGACACCGAAACGGTACTTGCCGTGGCACGAAAGCATATGTGCCAGCTTGCCGTTCTGAAATTCCAGCAGTTCGACGGGCTGAACACTGTTCTCCCCATCGGCACACGGAGGATCAATGCGTTTCGCACCCTCACCACCGAGAGCCTTGCGGTGTTTATGCCCTTTAAGGTGCAAGAAGTGCAGGACAAGGGCGGTATTTACTTCGGAGAGAACGCTATTTCCCATAACCTCATCATGTGCAACAAAGCAAATCTTCTGAACCAGTCGGCGTTCCTGCTGGGTGTGCCCGGTTCGGGCAAATCGTTCAGCGCCAAGGAGTTGATCGCTTTTCTCATTCTCGACACCGCCGATGATGTGTTGGTCTGCGATCCTGAAAACGAATTTGGTGCGCTGGCGGCGGCTTTGGGCAAGGAAACGGCGACCGTCATTCATATGGCGGCAGGCGGCAAAGATCGTTTGAACGCCATGTATATGGTGGACGGCTACGGCGAGAACAACCCCATCGTGGAAAAATCGCAGTTCATCATGTCCCTTGTGGAGCAGATCGACAAGGCCGGTGTCGGCCCACAGCAGAAATCCATCATCGACCGCTGCACGGCGCTGGTGTATCAGGACGCCGAGCGGACGGGTAAGCCCGCTACGCTCTGTGACCTGCGAAACAAGCTGTTGGAACAGCCCGAAGAAAAGGCAAAAGAAATCGCCTTGTCGCTGGAGCTGTTCACCACCGGCTCACTGGATATTTTCGGCCACGAAAGCACCGTCGATCTCGACAAGCGCATCGTCGTATTCGATATTCACGGCCTTGGCGAGCAGTTGAAGCCGACGGGACTGCTGGTGATCACCGACACCATTCTCAACCGTGTCACCCTTAACTGGAAGAAGGGCAAGCGCACCCACATTTTCATCGACGAATTTCATGTCGTGTTTGAAAACGAACAGAGCGGCATTTTCTTCAACTCCGCATGGCGGCAGTTCCGCAAGCGCAACGGTTATCCCACCGCCATCACGCAGAATGTGGAATACCTGCTGGATTCCGTGCAGGCGAGCACCATGCTCTCCAACTCCGAGTTCGTGGTTATGCTCAATCAGGCGTTTTCCGACCGTGCCAAGCTCTCGAAGCTCCTGAACATCTCCGACGAGCAAATGAGCTATGTCACCAACGCCGACGCAGGCTGCGGGCTGATCAAATACGGCTCGGCGCTGGTGCCGTTTATCAACCGTTTTCCCAAAGATACCGAGCTTTACCGCTTGATGACGACGCGCCCCGGCGAGGGTGTGTTCGGCAGCGGAAACGCATCTTAAAGGAGGACATATGTGAAAAGCAAATATCTGATGATCGGGGCGGCCGTATGTGCCGCCCTTTTCCTTTTCTCCGGCATCATGCTCTGTCGGCAGTATGCGGACGGAAAACAGGCCACCGAAGCCTTTGAACAGGTCGCCGCACTGGTGGAAACCAAGCCGTTGCCGGAGCTGACGGCATTTGAAAAGTACCGGGCGGTGCAGGAGCAGAACAGTGACTTTGTGGGCTGGCTCTCCGTTCCCGGCACAAACATCGACTATCCCGTGATGCAGACCGTGGACGAGCCGAATTTCTATCTGAAACGGGGCTTTGACAAACAGTACAGCGATTACGGCGTGCCCTATGTACAGGAAAACTGCGACATTGCGCTGTCCGACAACTGCGTGGTCTACGGCCATCACATGAACAATGGGACGATATTTGCCGATCTCTGCAAGTATGAAAGCAAGGATTTTTATAGAGAGCACAAAATCATCCGCTTTGATACGCTATCTGGCTTTGGCGAATATGAGATCGTGGCAGTGTTCAAGACTGTTGCCTATTCCGAACGGGGTTTCAAGTATTATCACTTCACCCGTGCAGAGTCGGCGGAGGACTTTGATGCTTATATCTCCCGATGCAAGGCGCTTTCTCTCTACGACACCGGCGTTACGGCGGAATACGGCGATAAGCTGATCACGCTCTCTACCTGCGAATACAGCCGCAAAAACGGGCGCATAGTCGTTGTTGCCAAGCGGATCGCCGTACCCTCTACGGAGGTGGACAGCGATGCATGATATTAAAACACGAGATGTTGTTAAAGGCACGATAAAAGCGATAGACAAATCGGCGGTGGCCGCTGAGCGGATGAAGGATGCCTATGTCCGCACCAAGGACAAGGCGGAGCACGGCGTCTTTGCGGCGGAATCCTCTCCCGAAGAATACGCCGCCGACCGCACTTTGACCGGGGTGGAAACGGCAGCTCACGAAGCCGCATACGGGGTGGATAAGGCTAACCGCAAGGGTGTAAAGGTCACCAAGCAAAACATCTCCAAGGCAAAAGAGCACTTTCAGCTGAGAAAGGCGGATTTACCAAAGAAGCCGGTGCATAACACCATCAAAGCAAATAGCCGCAGTAGGCAGGCGCTTGCTAGTTCCACAAGGAAGACGGCTGTCAAGGCTACTACCGCTGTTAAAGCCGTAATTGCCAAAGCGAAGGCCTTAGCCGCAGCTATCGCCGCCGGTGGATGGGTCTCTGTCACCGTCATCATCGTAGTCTGCCTGATCGGGCTGATCGTCGGCTCTTGTTTCGGCATCTTCTTCTCCGGCGAGGGCAGCGGCACGGGGCAAACTATGCGGCAGGCTGTGCAGGAAATTAACGCCGACTATCAGTCGCAGATCGATACCGCAAGGGCAAATCTCACCTATGATGAGCTGGAGATGTCCGGCTCCCGTGCCGTCTGGCCGGAGGTGCTGGCCGTGTATGCGGTGAAAACCACCACCGATCCCAACGATCCGCAGGAGGTCGCCACGGTGGACGATGCCAAGAAAGCCATCCTCAAAGATATTTTCTGGCAGATGAATGAAATATCTTCTCACATTGAGAGAAAGCCCGGAAAGATTATCACCGAAACCGATGACGGCCACGGGAACATTGTAGAAACCATTACAACGGTCACACACACCTACCTTTATATTACGGTCAGCCACAAGACCGCCGCAGAAATGGCAGACCGTTTCAACTTCAACGCCGATCAGCGGCAGCAGCTCTCTGAATTGCTTGCCGAGGAAAACCGTAGTATGTGGTCAGCCGTCCTTTACGGCATTTACTCCGGGGACGATGCTATCGTCACGGTGGCTCTGTCGCAGGTCGGAAATATAGGCGGTGAGCCGTATTGGTCTTGGTATGGGTTTGAAAGCCATGTGGAATGGTGCGCCTGCTTTGTCAGCTGGTGTGCCGACCAGTGCGGTTATATCGACACCGGTGTCTGCCCGAAATTTTCCGGTTGCGGAAACGGCGTGCAGTGGTTTCAGGAGCGTGGGCAATGGCTGGACGGCTCCGCCAAGCCTGTTCCCGGCATGGTTATCTTCTTCGACTGGGACAACAAGGGCGGCTCCGGCCCCCAGGATGGGGAGGCTGACCATGTGGGCATCGTCCAGAAGGTGGAGGACGGAATCATCTACACCGTAGAGGGCAATTCCGGAAACCTCTGCCGGGTGAACCGCTATCCCATAGGACATTACGAGATTCTGGGGTATGGTGTTCTGTGCCCGTAACAAAGAAAATGGTGTCACCCCATCGGGTGGCACCATTTTTCTGAAAAGCAACGCAACAAACGAATTGACGATAATGTGCTAAATAGTATAATGAATTTGTAGTAAACTCACGGAAAAGGAAAGCGTCTGTAGATTTCGTAAATTTACCCCATTTGCGATAGCGCTGCCAAAAGCTGTTGATATTGGAGCGTTTCCGGAAAAACTGACGGAGACGGTGACGGCGCAAATTCTGCGGCCAGCGCCGGAGCAAGGAAGCAAATGCTTTGGATCACCCGCATTTTGTGCTCCAGGGACGAATGGACATAGACTTGAAGTGTGGTGCGGACATCCGCATGACCCAGCATCTCGCTCAGGCTCTTTACATCTATCCCACGCTCCACACAGCGGGAGGCGTATGTGTGCCGCAGCGTGTGAAAATTTCGGTACGGGATACCCGCTGCTTTCAGCAAAGCCCGGTACTGATATTGCATTGTCCGTGGCTCCATCGGCACATTTTTCCCAGTCAAGAGATAGTTTTCGCCGTTGGGATGGGACTGGACCAGCTTTTGCAGAAGGGCGGCCATGTCCCCCGGCAGCGGGATAGTACGCCGGGCGCTGTCACTTTTGGGCGGCAGCACCATCAGACTGGTGCGGTCCCCACTGCGGATGCGCTGTACGGTTTTGTGGACATGGACTACCCCATTCCGCAGGTCAATATCCTTATATTGCAGGGCGCACAGCTCCCCAAGACGCAAGCCGGTGTTCAGTGTCAGCAAAATGCCGATACCGGTTGTCATCGGTTCGTCCATGATCATCTGTGCCAACCGCTGGATCTCGTCCGGATAGAAGATGTCGATCTGCTTTCGTCGATACGCTGGCAGCTCCACAGTCATCCCCGGACTGGGGCAGTCCAGCTTTTTGGCGCTGTATCTCAGGATGGACTTCAATAACACCCCCACGTCTCTGGCGCTCTTCCCGGAAAGACCGTTTTTCTGTAACCGACGAAGAAATTCGGAAATTTGGTTCGCCGTCAGTTGGCTGAGAAGAACGGCCCCAAAAACGGGCAGAATATAGTGTTTCAGTACATAGGTGTACCGGGCAAGGGTGGACCGTTTCAAGTCATCCTGCTTGTCCGCAAGAAACCGCTCCGCAGCCTGATTCAGTGTGAGCGAGGAAGCTGCTACCGGCGCTTCTCGACAGGCGTCCAAACATTTCTGCCGTTTCGCACGGCACTCCCGATAGCTTCCGGCATAAACATAGCCGTACTC
>ERZ835880.2132-NODE-2132-length-13910-cov-2.817827_pt1 | contig 13910 bp, 16 predicted proteins | sample MGYA00519944_ERZ835880 | MGnify/ENA primary metagenome ERZ835880 (study PRJEB31850, sample SAMEA3708787) | human gut metagenome | biome: human gut; feature: human-associated habitat; material: faeces | place: China | collected 2014 ... | reverse complement strand
TCCTTGTGAAATCCCCTAAGGTTGCTACTTATGACCTGAAACCGGAGATGAGCGCACCGATCGTGTGCGATAAGCTGGTGGAGGCGATTAAGTCCGGGAAGTATGATGTGGTGATTATCAATTTCGCCAATCCGGATATGGTGGGACAGCAATACGGTTGGGTGAAAATAATTGGTCCGGAGAAACGGTGGAACAAAGAGTGGAACCGTTGTTATGTCCTGACAGAGTGTATGGGATGCGGCACTGTCCAATGGACAATCTTGGGAAATCTTACAAGAGGACTGTCCAAAGGATGCCAGTCCTGTTCTCAGCCGAGGCAGATACCGCTATGGCTGGACAGAAGGCTGACTGCTGCGAAACAGCGGTGCGAGAACCCAAACGATCCAGGCTATCACAATTATGGGGAAAGAGGCATCCGATTCGATTTTCCGGGAGTGACAGAAGCGGGGATTTATCTAATCGAAAAATTCGGGCTTCCAGACAGAAAAATGGAGATAGACAGGATAGACAACAATGGGAATTATGCTCCGGGCAATATCCATTTTGTGACACACAGGCAGAACAACCGCAACAAACGATGTACGGTGCTTTCCCGTTACGATCCGGAATATTGGCCCTATGCACGTTCGGTGGTTATACGAAAGCTGTCTTCCGGATTGACGCGGGAAGAGATTATTCGGGATGCAGAAACAGCTGTGTTCGAAAGACGAAAGAACTGGCGGTATATCGAGGCAAGGTTAGAGTTTATGACATACGAAATGCCGGACGACGTCACCGTTTTACCGTATCGGGCAGGCTAGTCCATAACTGTGGTTACGGCGGCTCCGTGGGCGCACTGATTTCCATGGGTGCGTTGGATATGGGACTGAAAGAATCGGAGCTGCCAGACCTGATCCAGAACTGGCGGGAGGCAAACCCGAAGATCGTGCAGTATTGGTGGGATGTGGAGAAAGCAGCGGTGGAAACCGTAAAAACTCATGAAGAACACAGTATCAAGAGAATCCGTTTCCAGTATTATTCCGGTACGCTGTGGATGGAGCTGCCATCGGGCAGGAAACTGGCATATCTTCAGCCGAAGCTCCAGCCGAACCGGTTCGGGCGGATGAGCCTGACTTTCTGTGGGACAGGGGCAAATAACAAGTGGCAGAGGCAGGAGACGTACTCTGGAAAAATTGTGGAAAATGCAACACAGGCAATCGCCAGGGATATCCTGACGGAAGCGATGTGGCGGCTTGAGAAAGCTGGATTTGAGATCGTGGGCCATGTGCATGACGAAGTCATTATTGAAGCACCCCTCGGGAAGTACACACCGGAAGATATCTGTAAGGTCATGGCGGCAAATCCCCGCTGGTGTATGGACTTACCGCTGGCGGCGGCCGGGTATCGAGGCGATTACTATTTTAAGGATTGAGGTGGCAGCATGGCTCATGTGATGGAAATGAAAGACGGAAAAACAGCCACGGTATTTGGACTTAGGGATGTGCTGGAGATGGTCGAAGAGTATGCCGGAACGGAACCAAGGCGTTTCATTGAGGAGTATGTATCTGAAATCAAACAGGATAGGGTGGACTTTGAGGAACAGGAAAAATACTACGAGGGCAGGATCGAGAAACTGGAAGACCACCAGAGGGCATTTCTGAATGATGTGAAAGAAGAACTGGAAGCCATGGAGCAGTTTTTGGATGCGCCGCGTTTAAGCCGCACAAAGCTGCATGCTGCTGTGAGAAACATCCAGAAGATGATACGGGCTGAACTTTAGGGGTACGGACATATACCAAATGGCATCGGAGGATGCGGAAAGTGAGGATTTTGATATGAAAACAGGCAGAAGTTTAAAAGAAGTCATGGCGGAACTGGACCGCCAGAGCAGGGCGAAGAGAGATTATATCGGGCCGGCGGAGGCATTCCATCTCAGGGATGATGGCCGGACATTTGAGATCAACCATGTGGTTTCCGGGCAGCAGGAAGTCTTTGATACCAGCCAGCTTTTTCATAGGCAGGTGGCATCGGCGCTTGGAATCCCGGCAAAGTATTATGACATGATGTCGGCACAGAAACCGGAACTGCTGGCAGAGAATGTGAACGCATGGTTTGCGGATAAGACGGGCAGCTATATGATCCGATCCATGGATTATGGCAGCGGTCCGGTGGCAAGGGCGCTCCTTTCAGAACGGTACCGCCGCATTGACAATATGGAGATCGCCACGGCAGTCCTTCCGTTATTTGCCGGGCAGGAGCAGTATGAGGTGGTTTCCTGCGAGGTGACGGAGAACCGGCTGTATTTAAAAATCGTGAATCACCGGCTGGAGATGGCTGTTGTTCCGGGAGACTATGTGCAGGCCGGTGTGGTGATCTCAAACTCAGAGGTCGGTCTTGGTTCCGTTTCCGTACAGCCGCTGGTCTACCGCCTTGTGTGTACGAACGGAATGGTAGTCAATGACATGGGCGAACGGAAGAACCATGTAGGGAGGACAGCCAGGGCATTAGAGGACAGCTTTCACATTTATTCGGATGAGACCATCGAAGCGGAGGACAAGGCATTTCTTTTGAAACTCCGGGATGTGACGGCTGCGGCGATTGAGGAGAGCCGTTTTGCACAGGTGGTGGGCAGATTAAAAGAGGCGGCCGGTGTACCGATTACAGGAAAGGTGTCGGAGGTGGTGGAACTTACCGGCCACAACTACGGGCTGAACCAGGACGAGCAGGACAACATCCTGCAGTATCTGATTTCCGGCGGTGACCTCTCACAGTACGGTTTATCCAATGCCATCACGCGGGCAAGCCAGGATGTAGAGTCTTACGACCGGGCGACTGCGCTGGAGGGCATCGGCTGGCAGGTGTCTGCCATGGCGCAGCAGCAGTGGAAGGAGATGAATGGGTAATGCCTGAGAGAGATTTTGGATTCCGCTGGGTGACACACTCATCTGAAACCACTGCCGATCATCCATCCAGGCATTCCCACTCTGATCCGACCGCAGACGCAGCCATTGGCAATCTTATGCGGGAGGAAAGGAAAAAGAAAAAACCGCCGTCCAGCAGGCATGGGAAATCCGGCCGGAAGAAAAACAGTAGCCGGCGGATACCGGGAGGAGGGAGAAGCAGTGAGGGAAAATGAAGTAGAAAAGGCATTTGTGGATGCAGTCAAAGAGGCTGGCGGTAAAGCAGTGAAGTTTACCAGCCAGACGATGAACGGGGTGCCGGACAGACTGGTTCTGCTGCCCTGCGGCAAGTGCGCTTTTGTAGAGCTGAAAGCTCCCGGAAAACAGATGCGGAGGCTGCAAAGAAAACGGAGGGAGCAGTTACTGGCGCTTGGATTCCCTGTGTTCTGCGTAGACCGGCCGGAACAGATACAGCCGGTCATGAAAGCGCTTGGAGAGTGGGAACCGGGAGAACCGGTCCCAACAGGAGTAGGGGTAGAAATCCCCGAACTGATAAATATGATACTGCCGGGAGGAGGTGATGCCGAATGAAGTTCGTACCGCATGATTATCAAAGTTATTGCACGGAGTATATCAAGAACCATCCTGTTGCAGCTTTGTTTCTTGATATGGGCTTGGGTTGAGGCAAGACGGCAATTATACTGTCAGCGATCAATGACCTGATGCTGGATACCTTTGACGTGAGCAAGGTGCTGGTAGTAGCACCACTTCGAGTTGCGCGGGACACCTGGCCGGCAGAAGTTGAAAAGTGGGAGCATCTGAAGTTCCTTTCCATTTCCGTCATCGTTGGGGACGTAAAGACACGGATTGGGGCACTGAACCATCCGTCTCTGGTGTATGTCATCAACCGTGAGACGGTCAAATGGCTGGTGGAGTATTACGAGAAAAATGGCCTGCGGTGGGATTTTGATATGGTGGTGATTGATGAACTTTCCTCCTTCAAAAACCATCAAAGTCAGAGGTTCCGTTTCCTCCGGAAGATCCGTCCGTTTGTAAAGCGGTTTGTTGGTCTGACTGGTACGCCGACTTCCAATGGTCTTATGGACTTATGGGCAGAGATTGGGATTTTAGATGGAGGACAGCGTCTGGGGAAATTTATCGGCCGGTACCGGGAAGCCTACTTCAAAGCTGGCAGCATGAATCCGCAGACTGGTGTGGTGTTCCAGTATGTACCGCGCCCCGGAGCAGAGGAACAGATCTATGAAAAGATTTCAGACATCACCATCTCCATGAAGGCACTGGATTATCTTCAGATGCCGGAGTGCATCATGAGCAGCCATGAAGTGGAGATGAGCACGCAGGAAAAGAAACTCTACGATACGCTGGCAAAAGACCTGTTGATCCCGTTGGAAGATGGTGATATTGACGCCGCCAATGCCGCAGCCCTTTCCGGGAAACTCCTGCAGATGGCAAATGGCGCTGTGTATGATGAGAATGGCACAGCCCGCAGGATTCACAACCACAAGCTGGAAGCATTGGAGGATTTGATCGAAGCAGCCAACGGGCAGAGCGTTCTGGTAGCGTACTGGTTCAAGCATGATAAGAAACGTATTGAAGAACATCTCACAAAGATGGGATGCTCTCCGAGGGACATCAAGAACAGTGAGGATATCCGGGATTGGAATGCAGGGAATATCCCGGTTGCACTGATCCATCCGGCAAGTGCCGGACATGGTCTGAACATCCAGCAGGGCGGGCACATCCTGATCTGGTTCGGTCTGACCTGGAGCCTGGAACTTTACCAGCAGACCAATGCCCGACTCTGGCGGCAGGGGCAGACAGATGTGGTGACAATCCATCACATCATTACAAAAGGCACAGTGGATGAGGATGTGATGGCGGCACTGGAAGAAAAGGACGTGACGCAGGAAAAGCTGATTGCTGCGGTCAAGGCCAGGCTTGGCCGGTAAGGGCATAGTGCCTGTTAAGATAAAACACACGGTTCGGACGGAAGGAGGACGATTCATGGGACGACCGAAGAAAGAAAAATATGAAATAGAGGAGCGGTTCCTGACGGAAGCCCTCCTTCTGGCCGGATCATATTCGGATGCCGTAAAGGAAAAGAAACAGCTTCAGGATTTGATGATGGGAGAGTTTGAATATACCGAGGATATGGCGATCCAGGATTTGATCTGGGGAGGGCAGCAGGAAGGGGAGCGGGTACAGACCAGCAATATTTCCAATATCCCGGAAAGGGCGGCAATCCTGCTGGCGGATGGGTATGTGGAGAAACAGAAATACCGGATGCAAAAAGAAGCGCAGAGGCGGATGGATGAATACCGGAAACTCTGTGGGCAGGTGGAGATTGTGGAAACTGCTATGAATGAGCGGATGGATGACAGGACAAGGGCTGTATTTGTACAGTTCTATGTGGAGCATCGAAAGAAATGTCAAATTGTCGATGAATACAGTTGCCAGTTATACAGGTCACAGGTGGAACGTGCGATGTCAGATGCCATTGACAGTATTGCGGAAGAACTGGCATATCGTGAGTTTATTGATTCATGCGAGAGGGAAGAAGGAGTGTGAATGGGATGGGAAGGCCGAAGAAACCAGTATATACAGCAAGTGAAGATTATTTGTCATTCACTGAAGAACTGATACACAGTTATCCATCTATCAAGGAGTACTGCCTTCGTTATGAGCAATCACACAAAGGGCTGCTGGAAAAACTGAGCCTGCAGGAAGTCTATGCTTCAGAAAGATATGGGTATGATGAACCCTTCATTCAGTACAGTGCGGCGGAAGGAAGAGAGAAAGATGCACTGGAAGAATATCTTGACGCTAAGAAAAAAATATTTTTTCTGGAGCATCATATTGAAAATATGGAGGACGTCCAGATGAAAGCGGTAGCGTCTGTGTTATTTTTGGAGCAGGAACCACAGAAAAGTGCGGTCGTTTCAGTGGAGGGGCATGTTATTTCCCAACGGACTGTTTGCAGGGAAAAGCAGAGGGCGATTGCTTATATCGCGTGGTGTATCGAGGGGTATTCTAAGTGGGAAGCCAATGCACTGTTTGGATGAGATGATAAAAAACGGAGGCTCGGATGTCATTATTTGATGTCCGGGCTGATTTTGTGCGTTAAAATGAATTTTTTTGTATTTGGCATGACGGGTGCGGTATTTGGCATTTTCTTCTTCATAAATGGCGTTCAAACAGGGTGTTTTTGTTACGTTTTCTCTGGTATTATTTATAATGCCGAGAGGCGGAGGATAGAGATGTCCTCCAAACATAAAGCTGGAGCAGGAGCGATTCTGTTTCCAGCTTTTTCTTTTGCAGACACCACGGGAGGTGAGAGGGTTGGGCAGGAAAAACAGGAGGAAGGAATCAGCGTATTCCCGGAAGATGAGAAATCCGGAGAAACTGATATCCAAACCGCAAACAGACATCGTACATAACGGCGCGGCTCCGGTCAGAGGCGACATTTGGTTTGCAGAGCTTGGGAAGCATCCGGGGACGAGTGTCCAGGAAGGATGCCGACCGGTGTTTATTATGAGCAATGATACGGCAAACGGGCATTCCGGCACTGTGACAGTCGTGCCGATGACTTCCAAGAAGAAAAAAGCGTATCTTCCAACGCATGTTTTGACGGGAGCATCTGACTGCCCCAATCTGGAACCTTCCATGGTGCTGGCGGAGCAGGTGACTACCATTGGCAAGTGCGCCCTCAAAAGTTTTGTGGGGCGTGTTGGAGAGGACAGAATACATGAGATTGAAAAGGCTGTGGAAGTGCATCTCGGTCTGGCTGGAAAGGCACGGGATTAGCGAGCACAGTCTTTTTATGTCCGGATTTTATATTTAGCAAGATTTCTAACCAGGATTGGAGATGATAAATTGTGGGAACTACCAGTAACGGCCGTGCGCCGGTGAATTTTGTAAACATCCCGGCGGATCTGAAAGCGTCCTGCCGGTTCTGTGTGTGGAAGATGGAGAAGGGAAAAGGCAGGTCAGCACGGCTTACCAAGGTGCCCTATGACCCGGCAACCGGTAGAAAGGCACAGAGCAATAACGCCGCAACCTTCTCGGACTTCAACACAGTCATTAAAACTTATGCAATGGGCGGATATGACGGCATCGGCATCCGGGTAGATAACGGCATCGGTGCTTTTGATATTGACCATTGTATCCGTGAGGACGGGAGCCTCAACGATGTGGCTGCTTCCGTGCTTGGAATCTTCAAAGACGCTTATGTGGAACGGTCCCCGTCCGGAACCGGCCTGCGCGGGTTCTTCCATGTAGACGCGGATTTTAATTTTGACAAAACCATTTACTACATCAACAACCGTACCCTTGGCTTGGAGGTTTATCTTGCCGGGGCGACAAACCGTTTCGTGACGGTGACAGGAAATAAGTACCGGGAAGGAACCGTCCCAATGGATATGCCGGCACTTCAAACTTTGCTGGATACGCTGATGAAACGAAAGAGCCAGGTGGTGAACACACACATTGAACCGTGTTCCTATCTGTCCGATCAGGAAGTGCTGGAACACGCAGGGAAGTCTGCCAATGGGGAACGCTTCATGGATTACTACGAGGGTAACTGGCAGAAATATTTTGATAACCAGTCTGATGCGGATATGGGTTTCCTTTCCATGCTGGCGTTCTGGTGCGGCTGTGACGAGGAGCAGATTGACCGTATTTTCCGTACCTCCGGCATGATGCGCCCCAAATGGGACCGGCAGCAGGCCGGCACTACTTATGGGGCAATCTCCATCCGGAATGCTGTGTCCACCTGCCGTGCGATCTATCTTCCGGTCGATCCGCAAGACATCACGGACACAGGGGATGAGTTTCAGAACCTTGACGGGGAAGAGGTGGATTATAACCCGGACCTTTCCCAGATCAAGATCACTCTGGATGAGATGCAGCCGCAGTCCAATCCCCGCTATGGCCGGGATGAGATCGGAGTCGGAAATATGTTCGCAGACTACTTCAAAGGCGTGGCGCGTTATAACCGTGACCGGGGCATCTGGTATGTGTATGACGGGACGGTCTGGCGGGCAGACACGGGAGGGCTGAAAGTTGCGGAACTGGCAAAACTCTTAGCGGACCGACTTTTGACGTATGCGATCAAGATCAAGGAGGAGGATACCAGAAAGCGGTTCATCGACCGCATCCGCAAGCTGCAGCAGAGGAAACACCGGGAAACCATGTTAAAAGATGCGAAATCCGTGTATCCTCTGGCGATGTCCTTTTTTGACCGGGACATTTACCTGTTCAACCTTGCCAATGGGACGCTGAATTTGAGAACACTGGAATTTAGGGAACACCGGGCGGAAGACTACCTGACGAAGATTTCCCCGGTCGTTTACGATCCGGAAGCAGACTGCCTGCGATGGACACAGTTCATGGAGGAGGTCATGCAGGGGGATGAAGAACGCATCCGGTATATCCGGAAGGCACTGGGATATGCACTGTCCGGTGATACAAGGATGGAGTGTCTGTTTATTCTCTACGGTGCGACTTCCCGTAACGGCAAAGGTACCATGATGGAGACGTTCCTGCGGATCATGGGCGACTACGGCCGCAACGCCGATCCCGCCCTTCTTGCCATGAAGTTCAACGCACAGAGCAACGGCCCTACAGAGGAAGTGGCGCGGCTTGCCGGCTCCCGGTTCGTGAACATCTCGGAGCCGGAAAAGAAGCTCACCATGGACGCAGCCTTTACCAAGCGTATGACGGGTAATGATTCCATCACGGCACGTTTCCTGCATGAGAACAGTTTTGAGTTCCGGCCGAATTTTAAGATATTCATCAACACGAACCATTTGCCGAACATCACAGACCTTACGTTGTTTGATTCCGGCCGTATCAAGATCATCCCGTTCAACCGTCATTTTGAGGAGGAAGAACAGGACAAGGGATTGAAGGCTTTTTTTGCAGAGGAAGAAAATATGTCCGGCATCTTTAACTGGCTACTGGAAGGGCACAGGCTTTTTGAAAGAGAGGGGCTTGCTATGCCAAAATCCGTGCTGGAGGCGACCGATGCTTACCACAAGGAATCAGACCGGATCAGCATGTTTTCAACGGAGTGCCTGGTTACTGAGTATGGGAATAAGCTGGCAAGTAAGGCGGTTTATACGAGGTATGTGGACTGGTGCCGGGATAACGGCTATAAGCCGGAAAATATGAAAAATTTCCGAAAGGGCATGGAAGTGCATTACACATACAACAACAGCGGAAGACCGACAGGCGGAGGAAATCCAACGACTGTTGTTGAGAATGTGAAATTTGCCACGGGTGAGGAACCGGAATTTGAGGTGATTCCGGATGCTTAAAGACGGTTGTTATTTCCACAATGTGAGGCTACTTAAATCGCAAAGAACAGTATTTTGTAGGAATAACGGTTTTTTCATCTCCTACAACCTCCTACAATTCTTGAGGCGTGGAATTCAAGAAAACCCTTATTTTACGCTACTTTTTAGCATCTTAAGATGGGATGTAGGAAATGTAGGAGGAAAATAGGTTATTATTTTTTATTGTTTCTTTTATAGAGGATTTATATTTTATCTCCTACATCTCCTACAAAAGAGTAAAAACAGAAAAAGAAAATCAGAAAAATGGCTTGTTTTCAAGGAAAATCGGGGCTTGAAGATTGTAGGAGGTGCGGATTTTTGGATGCGTTCATCTCCTACAATCTCCTACATTACGATTCATTGTGGCAGATAATAAATCATATCAGGCATCTTTTGCGGCAGCTTGCTTTGTGGGAATCTCTACAAGGTGAGCAGCGGCAAAGGGTGCCTGCTTTGTAATACATGAAACGAGAGGAGAATTAAAACTATGAGCAGGATTTTAACATGCGAACAGGTGTCAGACGGGCATCCCGATAAAATCTGTGACCAGGTTGCGGATGCCATTGTGACAGACTGTCTGGTACATGACAAGGAAAGCAGGGTGGCGATTGAGTGTCTGTTAAAGGACAGCCGCCTGATCATTGCCGGGGAACTGACCAGTAAGCACCAGCCGGACTACCGGAAACTGGTGGATGATGTGCTGGAGCGTATCGGAAAGGGAAAGACGGAATACGGCAGGATGGAGATCATCAACCCGCTGGATGTTGCCCTCATGGTAAGGGAGCAGTCCCCGGACATCGCCCTTGGTGTGGATAAGGGCGGAGCCGGAGACCAGGGCATCATGTTCGGATATGCCACCAATGAAACACCGGAACTTCTTCCAGTTCCGTTTGCCGCGGCAACCAAGTTCCTGCGGCTTTTGAAGAACCACCCGTCAAAGATGTTCCGGGCGGATGCCAAGGCGCAGGTCAGTTTTGATTACAGTAGCGGACGGATTACCGCTTTCCTCTGTTCCGTGCAGCACAGCCCGGATGTGGAAGTCAGTGATTTCCGCCACATCATCGAAGGGATGATGGTGCTGGCGGCCTGTGAGTACGGGCTGAATGGTGACTTCGTGAAACTGGTCAATCCGACCGGACGGTTTGTGGTCGGCGGCTCGTTTGCTGACTGCGGCGTGACAGGAAGGAAACTTGCCTGTGATACCTATGGCGGCATCGGCAGGCTTGGCGGTGGTGCGCTGTCCGGGAAAGATCCAAGTAAGGTAGACCGCTCGGCAGCGTATATGGCACGGAAGATTGCCCGTGACATTGTGCAGGCCGGATATGCGGAGCAGTGTGAGGTACAGATTGCTTATGCCATCGGGATGGAACATCCGGTGTCCGTCAATGTGGACTGTTTCGGTACAGAGTTCCAGCCGCTGGATTTTATCCAGGCTTATGTGGGTGACAGTTATGATCTGACACCGAGGGGGATTATTAAATGGTTGGGGTTGTTAGATGTGGACTATAACCTGGTATCCGCCTACGGGCACTTCGGGAAGCCCGGACTTCCATGGGAGGAATAGGGATGCCTTGGAAACCAAAGGTTCCCTGTAAGCATCCCGGCTGTGCGGAATTGGTGGAATCGGGAACAAAGTATTGTGAAAAGCACAAAGCACTGCACCCGGAAGAAGTGCGGTCAGCTGCAAAGCGTGGGTACGGAAAGAGATGGCAGAAAGCCAGCCGGGAATACCTGCAGGCGCATCCGCTGTGTGTGCTGTGCATGAAGAAACAGCCGCCACGGTATGTGAAGGCGACAGTGGTTGACCACATCACCCCACACCGCGGCGACCAAAAGCTGTTCTGGGATAGGAGAAACCTGCAAGCATTGTGCAAACAGTGTCATGATAAAAAGACGCGGGCGGAAGATAACAATCCGACCTACACCTATTGAACAGTGTCTTTTTCAATCACCAGCCGTCCTTCCTCACACTGGATGGACACGAAGCTGCCGGCTGTGAAGCCAAGCTGCTCCAGCCACTTCCCTTCCAGACGGATTTGTGGAGAAAGGTTCCTGCCCTGGTAAGTGTAGTAGACTTTCCTGCGGCGGTTCCTTTTCTGTTTCTCTTTCAAAGGTTCATGCCTCCTTTCTTTGCGGTACGGTCATGTTACCTCTGAAAGCAGAATATATCCAGCAAATCTGATGCCATAAACTATACAGATTTTTGTGGTTTTGTTTGTGTACATTATGACGGAAAGGGGCCACCGGGGGCCGGGTTTACTTCTCTGTGGTGAAGTGCCACGGAGACCGTCGGTCCCTCAAACGTAAAAAACCGCGAATTTGATAGGCCGGGGGTCTGGCAGTTACGGCGCAAAATGAAACCAGCAGACGAAGAGGCGCGGCAGCACTGCCAGACCCTGTCTTTTAAATATCCGAAATGAACCAAAACACATGAAATTCCTTGATAAAATGGGAACTTTCGTGTGTTTTTGTTTGTTCCGGTGAAATATGAAAATCTGGAATGAAACAGGAACTACCCATGCGGCATCCATGCTGACAGGATGAAAATTCACCTCACCGTTTTTTATGTGTTTTTTGGGATTTTTTCGCAAAATGGGCGGGGTTACGGCGCAGCATGGAAACGGTGCAGCATGAACCATACGGGAAGGAGGGGCGGCGATGGAAGCAAATACGGAAGCGGAGATGCTGGAGGATATGAAACGGTTCTGCCCCAACTGCGGTGCGGCGGTCACGCCAAACGGCAGAGGCCGTCCGAGGATATTCTGTTCGGAACCCTGCAGGTATGCGTGGAAGAACAGAAACCCGCACCCGGAAAACTGGAAATCCACCCGGACGGCTGTCTGCCCGGAGTGCGGAAAACCATTTCTGGCAAGCCGGGAGTATGGGAGAGTGAGGAAATATTGCAGCCATGCCTGCGCCAACAGAGGACGGGCAAAACGAAAGGAGCGTGAGGGAAATGAAGGATAAGATTGAAACCATCGGTGTGTACTGCGTCTGCAATACGATGGGTATCTGCGTACATGAGATTGACTGCTGTGAGGACAGGGTGTTTGCATCCGCAAATGGAGAAAACCCGCAGTGGTGTCCCATGAATGAACAGACGCGGTCGGACGGGGAAGAGGCGGAGCCGGGATTTTTATTAGGCTCTTTTTTCGTGCCGTTCTCAGAGATCATGCGCGTCTGAGTAAAGGAGGACGCATGGATGCAGAAGACTGCACAACTGAAAGTGCTGCCGGTGGGCGTACTCAGACCGGCCGCATACAATCCACGGAAGAAACTGAAACCGGGGGATAAGGAGTACGAGAAGATCAAAAATTCCATTACGGAGTTTGGGTTTGCGGACCCTCTTGTGGTCAATGCCGACATGACGATCATCGGAGGCCACCAGAGATTATCCTGTGCGATTGACTTAGGATACACGGAAGTTCCGTGCGCCGTGGTCGATATCGACAAGGTCCGGGAGAAGGCGCTGAATATTGCCCTCAATAAGATTACAGGTGCGTGGGATGATTCCCTGCTGGCCGAGCTGTTGAAGGATTTGGAGGACAGCGAATTTGATCTGGGAAAGACAGGATTCGAGCCACCGGAGATTTCTGAAATCTTCAATAATGTACATGACAAAAATGTGCAGGAAGATGATTTTGATACGGAAAAGGCGGCAGAAGCAGAGACTTTTGTGGAACCGGGGGATATCTGGATTCTTGGACGGCACCGGCTGATGTGCGGCGACTCCACAAAACCGGAGGATGTAGCGGTTCTGATGGATGGGAAGAAAGCAAACCTGTGTATCACGGACCCGCCGTATAACTGTTCTTATGAGGGCGGCACTGGAATGACCATCATGAATGACCAGTGGACAGATGGTGAGAAGTTCTACCAATTCCTGCTGGATGCGTTCAGAAATGTGTATGAGAACCTGACGGACGGCGGGGCGGTTTATATTTTCCATTCGGATGCGGAGAAGGTGAATTTCTTCAATGCTACGGTTGCGGCAGGCTTTCATTATTCTACAACCTGTATCTGGGTGAAAAATGCGCTGGTGATCGGACGGATGGATTATCAGATGCGCCATGAGCCGGTAATCTATGCGTTTAAGGATACAGCACGGCATAATTTTTACGGTGACCGTAAACAGACCACTATCTGGGAGTTTGACCGGCCAACGAAATCCAAGCTGCATCCGACCAGCAAGCCCCTTCCCTTGATCGCATATCCAATGAGGAATTCATCCCAGGCAAACGGAATTGTACTGGATCTGTTCGGTGGTTCCGGTTCCACCCTTATGGCGGCGGAGCAGCTTGACCGCATTGCCTGTCTGATGGAGCTTGATCCAAAGTATGCATCTGCGATTGTCCGCAGGTATGCAGCGTATAAAGGAGAAACAGGGGATATCACGGTAATCCGCAACGGGCAGAAACTCCGGTGCGATGAAATTTATATCTTGGAGAATGAAGATTTTTCCTTTAAAGAAGGCAGCGTGGATGAGAAACAAAAGGGCTGTAAGAAGAAAGCGGGTGGGGAAAATGGAGCATCCGTCTAATTTTGTAGATTTAACAGGGAGAAAATTCCAGTCATGGACAGTGGAAAGCCTGTCCCACGCAAAGGGATGGAGACTCTATTGGAACTGCCGGTGCGATTGCGGAAACCGGAAAATAATGCGCGGCGATGGCATCCA
>ERZ835880.2071-NODE-2071-length-14304-cov-6.278476_pt1 | contig 14304 bp, 10 predicted proteins | sample MGYA00519944_ERZ835880 | MGnify/ENA primary metagenome ERZ835880 (study PRJEB31850, sample SAMEA3708787) | human gut metagenome | biome: human gut; feature: human-associated habitat; material: faeces | place: China | collected 2014 ... | reverse complement strand
TGCGCAGGATCATGCCGTAATTGCCGGTATCCAGCTCGGTGAGGGCGTGCTCCACTTCTGCCTTGGTGAACTTGCGGGCCGTCTCGACGCCCCAGCTGGTGAATACCTCGTCGGCATCGTGGTCATGATGATGGTGGTGATGGCCGCAGCAGCAGTGGCCGTCATGGTCGTGATGATGCTCGTGCTCGTCGTCATCATCGTCATCATCGTGGTCGTGATGGTGGCCGCAGCAGCAATGGTCGTGGTCGTCATGATCGTGGTGATGGTGCTCGTGCTCATCGTGGTCATCATCCTCATCATGATCGTGGTGATGCTCGTGCTCATCCTCGTCGTCATCATCGTGGTCGTGATGATGGCCGCAGCTGCACACACCGTTCTCGTCATCGTGGTGATGATGGTGGTGATGCTCTTCTTCCTCGTCCTCGTGGGTGTGCTCCTCATTGGCCTTTGCAGCCATGGCGATCAGCTCTGCCTTGAAGTCGTCCTTGGTGGACATGGCCTTCAGGATCTGCTCACCGGTCAGCTCGTCCCATGCGGTGGTCACGATGGTAGCGGTGGGGTTCTTCTCACGCAGCATGGCGACCGCAGCGGCGATCTTCTCTTCGCTGGCGGTCTGGGTGCGGCTGAGCAGGATGCAGCTTGCGTGGCTGATCTGGTCATCGTAGAACTCGCCGAAGTTCTTCATATACATCTTGACCTTGTTCACATCGGCCACGGTGACAAAGCTGTTCAGCTGCACGTCCAGGTGCTCGGCCACGCCTTCCACGGCGCGGGTCACGTCGCTCAGCTTGCCCACGCCGGAGGGCTCGATGACGATGCGGTCGGGGTGGTACTGCTCCACCACCTGCTGCAGGGCGGTGCGGAAATCGCCCACCAGAGAGCAGCAGATGCAGCCGGCGTTCAGCTCGTTGATCTGGATGCCGCTTTCCTTCAGAAAGCCGCCGTCAATGCCGATCTCGCCGAACTCGTTCTCGATCAGCACCACCTGCTGGCCTGCAAAGGCCTCGGTGATCAGCTTTTTGATCAGAGTGGTTTTGCCGGCGCCAAGGAAGCCGGAGAAGATATCGATTTTAGTCATGTTCCAAATGCCTCTTTCTTTTTATCGCAATATTCGCAATTGTTAGCGCAAAGGGCCGCAGAGTGCTGACCCAAAAATACTACACCTCTATTATAACAAGGCTGTCAATGGAAAACCGGCCTTTTTCAAGAAAAAATTGTAACTTTTTTTGCAAATTGACGGCGTTTTGGGGGGAGTTTTGCCCCCGCATTGCATTCTTCCCCGCAGAATGATACAATAGCAGCAGCAAACCATCGCCGCCGGACGTTTTTCCGGCAAATGACAGAAAGAGGGCTTTTGTTATGAGTATGAACACAGTTCCCGAGCGTCTGGCCGCGCTGCGTGCCGCTATGAAGGCAAACGGCGTGGACGTCTATCTGATCCCGGTGGGCGACCCGCATTCCAGCGAGTATCTGCCCGACCACTACACCTCCCTGACCTACTTCTCCGGCTTCCACGGTGAGAACTCCAACTTTGTGGTCACCATGACCGAGAGCGCCGTCTGGGCAGACGGCCGGTACTTTGTACAGGCAGAAAAGGAGATCGCCGGCACCGAGATCCAGCTGATGCGCATGGGCGAGCCGGGCGTGCCCACCGCCGAGGAATACTGCGGCAAGGTGCTGCCCGAGGGCGGCACGCTGGGTCTGTGCGGCCTGACCGCCAACTGTGCACTGGTCAACAACCTGAAAAAGGAACTGGAGCCCAAGCACGGCAGCATCAAGACCCTGTTCTTGGAGGACGAGCTGTGGGTGGAGGGCCGCCCTGCCCGCCCGGCTACCCCGGCATGGATCCTGCCCAAGGAATACGCTGGCTTCTCCCCGGCAGAAAAGCTGGAGCAGCTGCGCGGCAAGCTGAAGGAGCAGGGCTGCACCGCCCAGCTGGTGGGCAAGCTGGATAATCTGGCATGGCTTCTGAACCTGCGCGCCATGGATATCGAGTGCACCCCCTACGCCATGGCCTACTGCTATGTTACCCCGAATCGCGCCGTGCTGTTCATCGATCAGGCGCGGGTCACCCCGGAGGCTAAGGCAGAGCTGGAGGCCAACGGCGTGACGCTGGCCGACTACGACAGCATTCTGGACGGGATGGCCGCCGAGACTGAGCCCCAGACCGTGCTGGCGGAAAGCGCTACCGTGAACTACGCCGTGTATCAGGTGCTGGAGAACAACCCCGCCCTGACCGTGAAGGACGCTGCCGACCCGTTGCTTGCCATGAAGGGCGTGAAGAACGAGGTGGAGCTGGCACACCTGCGCGAGTCCCATCTGCGGGACGCCGTGGCCATGGTGCGGTTCCAGATCGAACTGGAGAACCGTCTGGCTTCCGGCGAACAGCTGACCGAGCTGACCGTGGACGAGATCCTGCACAAGTACCGCAGCGCAGACGATAAGTTCCTTGTGGAAAGCTTTGGCACCATTGCAGCCTACGGCGGCAATGCAGCCATGATGCACTACCACGCCACTCCGGAGGATCACGCCGTTCTGCAGCGCAAGGGCTTTTTGCTGGTGGACAGCGGCGCTACCTATCTGGACGGCACCACTGACATCACCCGCACCTACCCGCTGGGCGAACTGACCGAGGACGAGCGGCTGTTCTATACTTGGACGCTGCAGTGCCACATCGACATCGCCAAGGCCGTCTGGCTGGATTACTGCGACTGCCACATGCTGGACACCATCGCCCGCGAGCCGCTGTGGCGTCACCTCATCAACTACCGCTGCGGCACCGGCCACAGCGTCAGCTTTGTGGGCAACGTCCATGAGGGCCCCCACGCTTTGAACGGGCGCAATACCACCCTGATGCGCCCGGGCATGATCGTCACCGACGAGCCCGGCGTGTACGAGGCCGGAGAGGTGGGCATCCGCATCGAAAACGAGATCGAGTGCTACCACAAGGCCGACAACCAGTACGGCACCTTCCTTGCCTTCCGTCCCCTCACCTTTGTGCCCATCGCTACCTCTCCCATCGTGCCCGGCGTGCTGGACAAGGAGCAGGTCGCTTGGCTGAACGATTACCACCGCAAGGTGTTCGAGCAGCTGGCACCCCGCCTGACCGAGGACGAGCGCGCATGGCTGGCCGAGAAGTGCGCTGCCATCGGCTGCTGAAAACAAAAATCAGCTGCCGTTTTCCGTCCTGACTCTTGCCGTAAAAATGCAATTCCGGGCAGACCGCAGTCTGCCCGGAATTGCTTGATTTAAGATGATTTTTCCGCTTATGATGGCCAGAGCAACGCGGAGGCCATTCCAAATCGTCTACCCTGCAAAGGAAACCAAACCATGATCTTTCACATTGCGATCTGCAGCCCGGACGGGGCGCTGCGCAGCAGGCTGGAGCACCAGTGCATGGAGTTCTTCGCCCGGCGGGAGGACGCCTGCATCGTGGAGCAGCTGCAAAGCCCGGAAGCGCTTTTGCAGCAGGATGCCGCCGGGCTGCGGTACGAGCTGTACCTCATTGAGCTTGCGGCGGTAGCCCGGCCCGAAGGGCTTACGGCGGCGGCAGAGCTGCGCCGCCGGGGCCGCCGCGCTCCGCTGGCTTTTGTGGCCCGCACCCCGGCGCACGCATACAGCGCCTACCGGGTGGACGCCATGCAGTATCTGCTGCAGCCGGTGCACCAGCCGGAAGTTTCTGCCCTGCTCAAGCGGGCGGTGGAGCCGGAATACGGCCCAACCCTTACCGTGACCACCGCCGACGGTGTGCGGGCGCTGGCCTATGCCGAGATCGAATATCTGGAATGCACCCATCATATCGTGCACTTCCACCTGACCACCGGGGAGGATGTGGCCTCCCTCTCGCTGCGGGTGCCCTTTTCTGCGGTGGCACAGCCGCTATTGGCGGACGGCCGCTTTGTGCAGCCGCACCGCTCCTATGTGGTCAATCTGGAAGCGGTGCAGCTGCTGGCACCCGGCGAGGTACGGATGCGCAGCGGGGTGCGCATCCCCATCCCCCGCGGACGGGAAGCCGCCGTCCGGGAGGCCTTCTGCGCCCGGGTAGGGTAAAAAGTAAAAAGTCGCTGCACATTCGTGCAGCGACTTTTTACTTAATGATTTATTCTTCCTTATGCCGGGGCTTTTTGCGGCGGGCGTGCTTTTGGGGCTTGCGGCGGGGCTTTTTGCGGGAGGGCTCGGGCTGGACAGAGGCATCGTTCAGGCGGGACATCGCATCCAGCAAAGCGCCCTGCAGGCTGTCCGAGGGTACCCCGCTCTCCGAAAAGGCGAACAGGAATTTATAGATCTGGGGCTGCAGCTCCTCGTACAGTCCAAGGCGGGTATACACCTCCTTGAACAGCTGAAAAATCTGTGTCTTGTTCTCTACGATGCCGCGCAAATCGATCTGGGTATGACAGAGGCTTTTGGGGTTCTGGATATAATGATATCCGGCCTCGGGGATGGAAACGAACACCTGTGCGTGTTCCAGATACCCCATGTTGAAGATCAGATCCTCGGCCCAGTGCACATCGGGCGCAAAGGCAAGCTGATTTTGTGCAATGATCTCCCGGCGGTAGAGTTTGTTCCACAGCACGCCGTAGTAAAAGGAGGCGGGCTGCTGCATCAGGCGGCGGGCGTAGTCCTCCCGGCTGTAAACGCCCTGCGGCAGAAAGCCATACTTGTGCACCTCGGTCTTGGGGGCTTCCGGCTCGATGCCAAGGGAGGTCTGCAGCGTTTCCAGCGCGTGCCCGGTCTTGCTGGAGTTGGAAGGGATCACCATCCAGTACGGAGCGATCACAAGGTCGGCGTTGTGCTGCAAGGCGGCCTGTACAAGGTTCTGGGTGTAATCAGGGTCCAGTGCGTCATCACTGTCCGCAAACTGGATATAGTCGCCCTGCGCAAGGGTAAGCCCGGCATTCCGCGTGCGGGAAACACCCTCGTTCTCCTTATCCACCACCACGATGCGGGGGTCCTTGGCCCGGAACTGCTCACAGATGGCAAGGCTGTCATCCGTAGAGCCATCATTCAGCACGATGATCTCCAACTCCTGATAGGTCTGACTGCAAATGCTTTCCAGACAGCGGGAAAGCCCCTTCTGGGCGTTGTACACGGGCACAATGATGCTGACGAGAGGATTCGTCATGGCAGGGCCTCCTTTTTTGACGACAAAATTTGAGTATTATTATTATCATACTCCAGCGGCGCCCGGATTACAAGAGCGCCGCACTGTGGCAGTTTTGTGAAACCTTACGCCTGCGCCCAGTCCAGTGCAGTCCAGTCCGGCAGGAACTGGTCGCAGATGCGGTGCAAAGCGGGGGCGTCGGCGGCGCTGGTGGTGTCCTGAATGCCCACCAGATAGAAGCCGGCGTCATGGGCGGTCTGGGCAGCGTAGAGCGCGTCCTCGCACACGGCGCACCCGGCGGGGCTTGTGCCGCCAAGGCGGTGCAGCGCCTCCATAAAGGGGGCGGAGCTGCTCTTGCTCATGGCGCCCCGCGCCTCGATGTAGAAATCAAAATATTCGTCGATGCCAAGGCGGGTCAGCACGGTGCGGCACTGGCTGCTCCATGTGTTGGAGCAAATGCACATCCGTGCGCCCTCGGCCCGCAGCCGGGCAAGGGTGTCCCGCACGCCGGGCTTCAGTTCCACCTTCTCGTACAATTGGGCGATCACCTCGCGCATCACGTCCAGATAGCCGTTCCTGTCCAGCGGCAGCGCATACTCCCGGATGAGGTACTGTGCGCCGTCCTCCATGCCCATGGTCAGCAGGGTCTCGTGCAGGTCTGCCTTCGGGGTGCGGCCAAAGCGCGCCAGCAGCGCCTCCGGGGCACCCTCCCATACCACCACCATGCTGTCGGTCAGGGTGCCGTCCATATCAAAGATCCATTGTTTGCAGTGCATACGTTCCTCCTGTTGTGCGCCCTCCGGGCCGCCTTTATACTCATCTCCGGTTAGTATAGCACGAAACTTTCACAGGAAAAAGGCATGATCTCCGAAAAATCGGGAGAATTTTATCCCAAAGTATGGTATAATTATAACAATTTTAGAAAATACCGGGAACGTGCACAGGAGGGCTTGATATGGAACGCAGAGAACCCACGCAAAAGGCGCTGGTGCTGGCAGGCGGTGGTGCGCGCGGCAGCTATCAGGTAGGCGTCTGGCGGGCTTTGATGGAGCTGGACTGGCACCCGCAGATCATCACCGGCACCAGCGTGGGCGGGCTGAACGGCGCCATGTTCGTGCTTGACCTGTACGAGACTGCCCGGGATATGTGGCTGACCATCCGCAGCCGGGATGTGATGGAGCTGCCGGAGGAAAACGCCGACCTTTCCGCCCTGCACCAGTTTCTGCGCCGGGTGGTAAAGGAAGGCGGCATGGATGTGACCCCGCTGGAGGAGATCGTGGAGCGGGTGCTGGACGAGGACGCGCTGCGGGCAGCGCCCATCCGGTTCGGCATCGTAACGGTGGAGCAGCGCGGGCTGCGCCCCCGGGAGCTGACGCTGGAGGATATCCCCGCCGGGCAGGTGCGGGACTACCTGATGGCTTCGGCGGCCTGCTTCCCCGCATTGCGGGCGCGGCAGATCGACGGGGTAAAGTTTTTGGACGGCGGGTACAGCGATAATATGCCCACCGGCCTTGCCAAGACCATGGGCGCAGAGGAACTGGTCTGTGTGGATCTGGAAGGCGTGGGCATCACCCGCCCGAACCTGACCGGCCTGCCCACCACCATGATCCGCAGCTACTGGGAGCTGGGCGATATCCTGCACTTCGACCCCGACACCGCCAAGCGCAACATGGAGCTGGGCTATTACGACACCCTGCGCGCCTTTGGACGCATCCGGGGCTGTGCCTACGCGGTGGACAGCGGTGCGGACAGCAGCGCCGATGCCGAAGCCTTCCGCGCAGCCTTTGACGCAGTGCAGAAGGAGGTGCGGGAGAAGTACCCTGTCACCCTGACCGCCGACGCTGCTTTGCTGCTGGCACGGATGAAGGACGCCCAGCTTGCCCCGCTGGAAGCCGCCGCTGAGGACGCCGGGGTAGACCCCACCCATTTCTACACCACCCGGACGCTGGCCGAGGCGTTTCTGGCCGCGTGCGACAAAGAGCGTATGGAAAGCTTTGCCCCGCTGTTCACGGGCAGCAGCACCGCCGGGCAGGCGGCGCTGGCCGCTTTGCTGCCCAATACATTCTTACAGGCGCTGGTGTGGCGCACTTTGACCGCACCGGCTTTGCCGGAGGTGACAGAAGATGAAGGTTTATAAAGGCGTATCCGCATCCCCCGGACTGGTGCTGGGTCAGGTGAGCCGGCTGGAGCACCATGTGGAGACCTTCAGCCACGGCCCTTTCAACCCGGAGCGGGAGCTGCGACTGCTGGCAAACGCCGTGCACACGGCGCAGAATGAACTGGACTCCATGGCGGAGCGCGCCGCGCCCACCGAGCAGGCCATCTTTTTGTTCCAGAGCATGATGCTGGACGATGAGGGCATGATGAACGAGGTGCGCTTTTGCATCAATGCGGGCATCAGCGCCTCGGCGGCGATGCATCAGGTGGGGCAGCGCTACGCCGACCAGCTTGCCAACATGAAGGATAACCCCTATATGCAGCTGCGCAGCGTGGATATTCTGGACGCCACCCGCCGGGTGATCAACATCCTGACCAACCGCCCCCGGGTGTGGCTGGCGCTGGATCATCCGGTGATCCTTGCCGCCGACCGGCTGATGCCCACTGATCTGTTCAGCGTGCCCTCCGGCATGATCTTAGGCGTCATCACCGCCGAGGGCAGCGGCCAGAGCCATGCCGCCATCATTGCCCGGGCAATGAACATCCCGGGCATCGTGCAGGTGGGCAAGGATTTTCTGGACGACTGCGACGGACGCACCGTCATTCTGGACGCAACCAACGGCAACTGCATCCTTGACCCGGATGCCGTCGCCCGCCAGCAGGCGGAGGCCAGCATCTGCCAGCTCCAGCGCGAGGACGCGGAGATGAAGCAGCTGCACAGCCTGCCGGACGAAACGCGGGACGGCGAACCCTTTGAGCTGCTGGCCAACTGCTTCGGCCCGGAGGATATCGACACCGCCATGCAGTCCGGCGCCAAGGGCGTGGGGCTGCTGCGCAGCGGCTATATGATGCTGCCCGGGCGCATTCTGGACGAACAGGAACAGTACTTTTTCTATTGCTCCTGTCTGGCGGCGGCAAACGGCTGCCCGGTGACCGTGCGCACCTTCGACTTTGGCTCCGACCGCACCGTGGCCGATGCCAATCAGGGGCCGCAGTCCTCCAAGCTTGGCCTGCGCGGCATCCGCAACAGCCTGCGCCAGCCCCAGCAGTTCCAGACCCAGATCTGCGCCTTGCTGCGCGCCGCCGCCCGGGGGCCGCTGCGGGTGATGTTCCCCATGGTGACCGATGTAGAGGACTGGGACGCCGCCATGAGCATTGTGGAACACTGCCGCCAGAGTCTGCGGGAGCGGGGCGTGCCCTTTAACGAAAACACCCAGTTTGGTGTGATGCTGAGCATCCCCGCCGCCTGCCTGACCGTGGAGGACTTTATAGCCCACGGCTGCGATTTTCTGGTCATCGGCACCAACGACCTGACCCAGTACACCCACGCCGCCGACCGGGAACTTGCCAGCGCGGAGCACTACTACCGCCCCGCCAGCCCGGCCATGAAAAAGCTGATTGCCATGGTGATGGATGCCGCCAATGCGCACCACGTCCCGGTGACCATCTGCGGCCTTGCCGTGGGCAACCCCGCCAACACAGCGCAGTACCTGCACCTCGGTCTGCGCAGCTTCTCGGTAAGCCCCCAGAACCTGCTCAAGGTAAAACAGGCTCTGCTGGACACCGATGCCCACCCGGATGCAGGGGAAAATGCCTGAAAATACTTTACAAAACGTAATATAACGCAAAATAATAAGAGGCTGTTGCACAAACCTTTGTGCAGCAGCCTCTTTCACTCTTTTTTGTTATAGCTGTCGTTTTTCTTTACGACCCCCTTCCGTGAAAAAGCACCCCGGGAAAATCCGCAGATTTTCCCGGGGTGCCAATTTTAAATAATTATTCCGCTGAAGATGGTCAGAGCAAAGCGGAGACCATTTAAATCGTCAAGCGTCTTACTCCAGATTCCCCGTCAGGGTCATGACGGCGGAGAGCACCGCCAGCGGGGCGGTCTCGCACCGGAGGATGCGGGGGCCAAGGCCCACCGTTTTTGCCCCGGCCTTGGCGGCCATTTCGGCCTCCTCGGCGGCAAAGCCGCCCTCGGCGCCGGTCACGATGGCAAGGCGCAGCTTCTGCCCGTCGGCGGGCTTTGCCTCCGCCAGCAGCTGACGCAGGGGTGCGCCGCCGCACTCGTAGCAGAACAGCACCAGATCATACTGGTCAAAGCTGCGGCACACCGCCCCGAAGTTCGGCAGCGGCAAGGCTACGTCCGGCAGAACGCCCCGGCCGCACTGCTTGGCGGCTTCCAGCGCAATGCGGTTGTAGCGCTCGTTCTTCTGCTCCTCTTTTTTGGGCGCGGCCACGCAGTACCGGCTGAAGAAGGGCACGATGTGGGCTGCGCCCAGCTCCACGCCGTGCTTGATGATCTGCTCCAGCTTGTCCTGCTTGGGGTAGCCCGCCAGCAACGTCACCTCCACGGTGGGCTCGGCGGCGCTGGGGTAGCCCGGCTCTACGGCAAAATCCACCCTGTCCTCCCCAAAGCCGGTGATGGTGGCGGTGTACTCTACGGCGTTGCCGTCGCAGAGGATGACGGTATCCCCCGGCTTTGCCCGCATCACCCGGGCAAGGTGATGGGCGTCCGCACCCCGCAGGGTGGCGGTGCCGTTGGAGATCTCGGTGGTAAAGTAGCGGTGCGGCATACTGTGCGCTCCTTCTTACAATATTTGAATCTCAGGCCTTTTTGCAGACGATGCACTCCCAGCCGCGCTTTTCCTTGACTTCCACGACGGACAGACCGGCTTTTTCCAGCCCAGCGATCACTTCGTCCTTGCGGCTGTCGATGATGCCGCTGGCAATAAAGGTAGCGCCCTCGGCCATCAGGCCGGGCACGGCGGGCGCAAGGCTGAGGATGGCGTTGGCCACGATGTTGGCGGTGATGATATCATAAGTGCCGCTGGCCTTGTCGGACAGGTCGCCCACCAGCACGGTGAGCTTATCCTGCACGCCGTTCAGGGCTGCGTTCTCCCCGGCGGTGCGCACCGCCACAGGGTCGATGTCCACACCCTCGGCGCTGGCAGCGCCCAGCTTGAGGGCGGCAATGGCAAGGATGCCGCTGCCGGTGCCGATATCCAGCACCCGCTCGCCGCCGCGCACCTGCTCGTCCAGCGCTTCAAGGCAGAGGCTGGTGGTCTCGTGACCGCCGGTGCCGAAGGCAAGGCCGGGGTCAAGGATCAGCTTTACCCGGTCGGTGTCGTACTGCTGCCACGAGGGCACCACAGCCAGACGGCTGCCGATCTCCATGGGATGATAATATTTGCGCCAGCCGTTCTGCCAGTCCTCCTGCTCCACGCCCTCGGTCTCCACGGTGTAGGGGATGCCGGCGGCTTCCATGCGGGCGGCGATGAGCGCCAGCGTCTCCACCTGAGAAGCACCCGGCTCCAGATACAGATGGATGATCACGGTATCCCGGGGCTTGTCCAGCAGCTCCTGCTCGATCAGATCCACATGGGCGATCTCGGCCACCTGCTGCTCGATGTCGCTGTAATCCTCGATGTAGATGCCGCCCTCGGCGATCAGGGTGGCAACGGCTTCGGCGTTTTCGGCATCAGCCTTGGCCACGGTCAGGCGGATATCGGTCCATTCCATAGTACAAGTCTCCTTTTATCTGCTTGCCCTTCCGGCAGCGCCGGAGGGAAAAATTCTGTTACCTGTATAGTACCCGATTCTGCGCCCGGATGCAAGCCCCTTGGCAAAACCGGCGGCGCTGGTACAATGTTTGCACAGATTGACTTTCGGTAAAACATCCGGTATGCTATACTGGACAAGGCAAAAAACGTGATGCTGCGCAAAGCGGCATCGGAAAGGGTTCTTTATCGTATGTGTACCAAAACCTTCACATGGCGGCTGCTCACCGGCCCTGAGCTGACCGAGGTGTATCTGAACGAGATGCGCCGGGACTTCCCCGCCGGGGAGCTGAAGCCCCTGAGCATGATCCTGACCAGCGAAGCGGAGGGCACCGCCCACACATGGGGCGTGTTTGACGGCGACACGCTGGCAGCTTATCTTTTAATGGTGCGGCCGGAGGGCTGCCGGGTGAGCCAGCTGGATTATTTTGCCGTAGTGCCCGCCTACCGCGCCCACGGCATCGGGGCACAGCTGCTGGCACAGCTGCCTGCCCAGGAGGGCGACGCCGAAGCGATTTTGATCGAGGCCGAGATGCCGGAAAAGGCCGAGGACGCCGATATGGCGGTGCGGCGTCTGGGCTTCTACGCCCGCTGCGGCGCGTGGGACACCCACTACACCGAGCATCTTTTTGACGCATGGTTCCGCATTCTGGTGCTGGACTGCCCGGGCTGCGCCTCCCTTGCCCCGGAGGCTGTGGTAGAGGCACTGGCCGACTGCTACCGCCGCACCATCAGCCCCACCCAGTGGCAAAAGCACGTTCAGTTCTTTGCCCCGGACGGCAGCGTGTGCGGGTAACCAAACCATCAGATGCGCAGGGCGCGGAGGAAGCTTCCATGAGTGAATTTTCACACCTGAAAAACAAGCTGCTGGCCGAGCAGGTGGAGGACCAGATCTACCATTATATTCTGGACGAGGCGCTGGAGCCGGGCGCAAAGCTGCCCAACGAGTTTGCGCTGGGCGAAAAGTTCCGGGTGGGGCGCAGCACCATCCGCGAGGCGGTCAAGCTGCTGTCCAGCAAGGGCATCGTAGAGGTCCGGCAGGGCTCCGGCACCTATGTGGTGACCACAGTGAAGGGGCTTTCCGACCCGCTGAACCTGCGCAGCGTGCAGGACAAAAACGCGCTGGCCTTTGATCTGGTGAACGTCCGTCTGCTGCTGGAGCCGGGCATTGCGGAGATGGCGGCGCAGAACGCCACCCCGGAGGATATCGAGCGGCTGCGGCGGCTCTGCGAGCGGGTGGAGACCAAGATTCACGAGGGCGACCGCTACATCGAGGACGACATCGCCTTTCACACCTGCATCGCCGAGAGCAGCAAGAATCTGGTAGTGGGGCAGCTGATCCCGGTCATCGACACAGCGGTGATGATGTTCGTGAATGTCACCCACAAAAAACTTATCGACGAGACCATCATGACCCACCGCATGATCACCGAAGCCATTGCCAACCACGACCCCCTCGGCGCAAAGGCTGCCATGGTGATGCACCTGAACTTCAACCGCAGCTATATCAAAAAGGTCTACGATGGCGAGGATCCCGACGACGGCGCCATCGGCATGGCGGCGTATGTCAATTGATACACAAAACTGATTGAAAATGCGCTCCGCTTTGCTCTGCGCATAGTCAGCGGAAAAATATTTTTTATAGAGCAATGCCGGAGCGTCTGCGGACGCTCCGGCATTGCATTTTCACGGGTGGGGTCGTGAAGGGAAGCGGCAGCTGCAGCGCCGCTTTCTACGAAAGCGCGGCGCTGCCGGAAAGGCTTTGACTGAGAGGGTTCTTCCTAAAGTCATCAGATGACTTTTTCTCCTCTTTTTTCTCAAAAGCCGCTTTGACGGCTGATTTTGGGCAAAATTCGCCCGGATTTGGGCAGTGTGCATGATGTATCCCAGAGTTTTTGCACAAAAAGTAGGACATACCCGTGACAACTTGCAAAGAGACGTCTGCGGATTTACAATAAAGCCACAAAAAGGTCCAGCAGAAAAAGGACGAAAGCAAGCAGTATTTGGAGGTAATGAATATGGAGTTGCGTTCACAGGAAGTCCGCACTTTAGCACCCGAGAACGACCCCCTGAAAATGGGTATGGGCTGGAAGGTCGAGGACCTTTCCAAGCCCCAGATCATGGTGGAAAGCACCTTCGGCGACAGCCATCCCGGCAGCGCCCATCTGGATCAGTTCGTCAAGGAGGCCGTGCAGGCGGTCAACGATAACGGCGGCAAGGCGGCCCGCTATTTTGCCACCGATATGTGTGATGGCATTGCACAGGGTCATGACGGCATCAACTACTCGCTGCCCCACCGTGACGCCATCGTCAATCTGGTGGAGGCACAGGCCAACGCCAGCGTCTACGATGGCGGCGTGTTCATTGCCAGCTGCGATAAATCTGTGCCCGCCATGTTGATGAGCATCGGCCGTTTGAAGGACATGAGCGCCATCGTGGTCACCGGCGGCGTCATGGAAGCCCACACCCTGCCCAAGGAGTATGTGGTCAACGACCCCGCCTGCGCCATCAACGAGCTGCTGACGCTGGAGCAGATCGGCAAGTTTGACGCATGGGAAAAGACCGGCGTCATCCCCAACAGCCAGCTGGATTACTACAAGCACAACGCCTGCCCCAGCTGCGGTGCCTGCTCCTTTATGGGCACTGCTTCTACCATGCAGATCATGGCAGAAGCACTGGGTCTGATGCTGCCTGGCACTGCCCTGATGCCCGCCACCGCCCCGGAGCTGAAGCAGGCCGCCTACGATGCCGGCAAGCAGCTGATGGAGCTGGTCAAGAAGGGCATCACCGCCAAGGATATCGTGACCAAGAAGAGCTTTGAGAACGCTATCATGGTGCACGCCGCCATTTCCGGCTCCACCAACGCCACCATGCACCTGCCCGCCATCGCCCACGAGTTCGGCATTGAGATCGATGCCGACACCTTTGACCGGATGCACCGCGGCGCACACTACCTGCTGAACATCCGTCCCTCCGGCGACTGGCCCGCACAGTACTTCTACTACGCAGGCGGCGTGCCCCGGGTGATGGAGGAGATCAAGTCCATGCTGCATCTGGACGTGATGACCGTCACCGGCAAGACGCTGGGCGAGAATCTGGAGGAGCTGAAGAAGAACGGCTTCTACCAGCACTGCGATGCCATTCTGGCCGAAAAGACTGCCGGTTTTGCCCGCCCGGTCAGCCGCGAGGACATCATCCACAGCTTTGATAACGCCAAGGGCACTGACGGCAGCATCGCCATCCTGAAGGGCAACCTTGCCCCGGAAGGCTGCGTCATCAAGCACACCGCCTGCCCCAAGAATATGTTTGAAGCCACCCTGCGCGCCAAGCCCTACGACAGTGAGGAGGCGTGCATCTCCGCTGTGCTGCACGGTGAGGTGAAGCCCGGCGATGCCATCTTCATCCGGTACGAGGGCCCCCGCGGCAGCGGTATGCCCGAGATGTTCTACACCGGCGAGGCCATCTGCGCCGACCCGAAGCTGGCTT
>ERZ835880.2067-NODE-2067-length-14334-cov-5.989215_pt1 | contig 14334 bp, 10 predicted proteins | sample MGYA00519944_ERZ835880 | MGnify/ENA primary metagenome ERZ835880 (study PRJEB31850, sample SAMEA3708787) | human gut metagenome | biome: human gut; feature: human-associated habitat; material: faeces | place: China | collected 2014 ... | reverse complement strand
CCGCGCCCAAAAAAGAGGAGCAGAAGAACGAGCGCTACAACCGTATTGCGGTGGAAGCCGCCAAGCAGTGCGGCCGGGGCGTTCTGCCGGATGTGGCCCTGCCGCTGGCAAACTTTGGTGCCGTGTGCCGCACCTTTGCACAGTACGACCTTGTGCTGTTCTGCTACGAGTGCGGCGGCGCGCCCCTGCGCGACCTGCTGGCCGCAGCAAAGCCCGCCGATGGTGAAAAGCTGAAAATCGCCATCGTGACTGGTGCCGAGGGCGGCTTTGCCGCCGAGGAAGCCGAAATGGCCGCAAAGGCCGGTGCCAGAACGGTGGGCCTTGGCCCCCGCATCCTGCGGTGCGAGACCGCCCCGCTGGCCGTGCTTGCTTCGGTAATGACCCTGACGGGAAATCTGGAATAATGCTTTGTGCTGCCCGGCAGCGCCTGCGGGCCTTCCGGACAGCAACAAGGGGCCGCTCCCGGAAAGGAGCGGCCCCTTGTTTTTTTATTGTTCCGCTGTACAGACGCAGGGCAGATCAGTCAATGAGGCCCTTGTCCTTTGCATTCTGCCAGGTAAGGCAGACGCGCAGCTTGCTGACCGGGAAGCACGGATGGAACTTGTTGTTGTCCTCGTCGAACTTCATCAGCTCCTGCTCCACCATCCAGTGTGCAGCCTTCTGGGCATCGGTATCGTCGGCGTCAATGTCCGCATACAGGTTCTCATCGGTCATGTTCTGCGGCTCCGGCTTGCCTGCACGCTCCCAGACCAGCTCTGCCAGCTCGATGCGGTTGGAAGGCAGGGGGATGCCCTGCATGTTCATCAGACGGTAGATGCCGGTGCCGGTCTCATAGGCACCCAGGATTACAGCGCCGCCGATGATGACACCGGGCAGGACGGGGTCCACGGGGCCCACCGGGTCCACCGGGTCTACCGGGTCCACAGGCGGCTCCACGGGGTCCACGGCTTCGTACACGGCTCTGACCGTCACGTTGCCTTTGGGCATTTCAAAGTTCGCCGTGGTATGGTCCTCCTCATTGGGGAAGCTCAGCAGGTCATTCATTTCATTCTGTACAACGCCGTTCAAGATCACGATCCCGGTCCAGCCCGCGAACTTCTGTCCATCGGGGGCTGGGTCTGCGGTCAGGGTGACCGGGGTGCCTTCGTAGATCTCGTCATTGGGGTCAACCTTAGTGTCAACGCCCCCGACCTTGATCGTTGCCGTGGCATCCTTGGCGGTCAGGGTGTAGCCGGGTGCCCGTTGGGTCAGGTAATAATAGTGCTGTGCCTTGTCATACGCCACGCGGTAGCCATCCTGGCTCACAAGGTTCAGCTTGTTTGCATTGCCTGCGACCGTGAGCTGACGGCCTTCTTTCGGGTCGGCAACCTTGATGATGGTGGCTTGGGTGGTAAAGGTATCGCTGATGGTGATCTTCTTGCCGGACTCGAGGTAAATATCGCTGTCGTTCCCCTCAAACTCGGCGCTCTTCAGCTCTGCGGAGGCGTTTTCGCCCTTACCGAGATAAATGCCGTATTTGCTGTTTTGGATCGTGCAGTTCTCAACGACCAGATTGCCGCCTTGCACATAAGAGTAATCCGACCCTGCCGGTTCGCCCGAAGAAATGGCAGCATTGCCGCCCGTGCAATCCACAGTGGCACCATTGACGCTCAATGTGCCGCCGTTCCATACCTTCAGTGCAGGGGACTCGTAGCTACGAAGAGGAGGCTCCTGGTTGATATACTCGTTGGTGTTGGTATAAGTACCGCCGAAAAGGTTGGCGGTGGCATTAGTCACAAACACATCGCAGTAGGTTCCGGTGACATCGGCATTTGTGACGTTCAGCGTTGCATTATTGGCGACGCGCAGCGTCGGACGGTCTGGGTGTACCTCGGCCTTATTGCTGGAGTAAGAGCCGCCGACGACATTGACCACACTGTTGTCGATGGCGTTCAGGACCCAGCCCGCGCCGGAGGCTTTCACATAATTGAAGGACGAGTAGGTGGAATTCTGGATCCAAAACGTCGCGCTGTCGCTATAGCTGCAGTCGTAGGTGCCGCCGTTGACGGTCACATTGGCTCCATCTGTTTCAATAGCACGCGTGATGGCTTTCATGGTGAGATGGTCAAACGTCCAGCTGCCGCCGCACAGATAGCATGCGGGCCTGCTGCCACACTGCCAGTTATAGGTGCCGCCGTGAAGCACTGCGGTGCCCGTGAAGCTGTTTTCGGCATAGAAGCAGCGGCTGTAGGCGAGGCCCTCTGCCGTCTTGATGGTCTGCCCCTCAGCGTTGACGGTCACGCTCTTGGCTCTGCGGACTGTAATAAAGGCCGCACTACCCTTAGCAAAGGTCGTTTCTCCGGTGACGTTGATGACCACATCGTCGTCCTCAGCGTCGATCACGATCCCCTCTGTATAGGTACCGCTCATGGAATAAACCTTGCCATGATCTGTAATGAAATCCTTGTTGATGGTCGTCGCGCTGTCGGTGGGCAGGAGATACCCCTTTCCGGAGGTCTCTGCAGGCGCATCGGAATTTTCCTGTGCGCTCACAGTGCGTTCAAATTCTGCACTCCCCTCCAGAGCAAATGCGCTCACGGGAAGGACAGAGGTCATCATGCAGCCTGCAAGTACCGCACTGATGAGCCGTGTGCCAAACTTCTTCATAAAGATGACTCCTCTCTCGTTTTTTTCGTGCATACAAGCTTTTTTCGCCTGCCCGCACGTTTTAAACATTTAAAGTATAGCACTTCTGCAGCAAGGCGCAATCTTCATTCTGTACGAACCTTTTGGACCCCCCCCGTTTTTTCGTGCGTTCTGTAAAAAAATGGAAGAGAGAATGCTTTTGCAGCCGCAGAAAAAACAGCCCGGAACGACCCACAGATCGTTCCGGGCTGCTGTGTCAAAAATGGTTTGGAGCGTCAGAGCTCCAGCAGAGCTTTCTTCACGTTCAAAAGGTTCTGCGGGCTCACCGAGAAGCTGCGCAGGCCCAGCTGCAAATACTGCACCGTGTTGGCCGGGTTGCCCACCGCAAGGCCGCAGATGGTCACCGGCACATTGCGCACCTTTGCGGCATCCAGCACCATAGTGATAAGCTTTTTCATGGCCTTGCTGGCCGGGCGGTAGTAGTGCTCGGCGCTGGCAAGCTCACGGTCTGCCGCGTGGGTATACTGGGTCAGGTCGTTGGTGCCGACCACAAGAAAATCGACCCCGTGCTCTACAAATTCCTCAGCGGTCAGGCAGGCAGCGGGTACGCTGAGCATCACGCCGAACTTTGTATCTTCGTTGAACGCCACGCCGCGCTCCCGCAGGTGCTCGCGGCAGCGCTCCACCACACGCATGGCTGCGTCCCAGTCCTCCACATTCGTCACCATGGGGAACATCACCCGCAGCGGGCCGCGGGCCGCGGCGCGCAGCAGCGCACAGAGCTGCGTCTCGAACTGGTGGGGCTGGCGCAGACTGTTGCGGATGCCCCGCAGGCCAAGCTTGGAAGACTGCAGGCCCTGATAGGCGTCGGAAATGGTGCGGTCTGAGCCAAAGTCGAAGGTGCGCACCGTTACCGGGCAGCCCTTGGCGGCAGCAAGACAGGAGCAGTAGAAGAAATACTGTTCCTGCTCGTCCAGAATGCGGCCCGGCAGCATCATGTAGCCGGTGCGCAGCAGGCCCACGCCCTGTGCACCGGACTGCATGGCCGTGTCGATGTCCTCCGGCCCAAAGCAGTTGGCCAGCAGCTCAAAGGGCTGGCCGTCCTTTGTCCTGTTGGGCAGAGCATGCAGCTGCCCCATCTCTTCGTTCTCCCGCTGCAGCTCGCAGATGCGGGTCTCGGCCTGCTGGCGGGCGGCAGCGTCCGGGTCCAGCGTGCACTGGCCCCCGGTGGCATCCAGAATGACGGTGCGGCCGTCGCAGTCGTCCAGAAAATCCCGGCCCACCTGCACGATGCCCGGGATATTCATTGCCCGGGCAATGATGGCCGCGTGGCTCTGGCCGCTGCCCTCTGCCGTGATGATGCCTAAAATCATGCCGGAGGGCACGCTGAACAGGTCGGTGGGCATCAGCCGCTCTGCGGCAAGGATCACCGGGTGATCCAGCGCCAGCCACATGCGGGGGCGGTTGGTGATGATGTTGATGACCCGGCGGCTTGCGTCGAGAATATCCACACTGCGCAGCTGCATGTAAGGGTTATCCTTCATGTTGGCCAGCTGGTCGGCGTAGCGCTGGCCCACCTGATTCATGGCCGCTGCCGCGCCAATGCCTGCATTGATGCAGAAGCGCACCTCGTTCATCATGCCCTCGTCGTCCAGCATCATGCTCTGGAACTGGAAGATGGCCTGCTCGCTGGGTGCGGCACGGTCTGCCATGGATTCCAGCTCGTCCTGTGCGGTGCGGATGGCATCGGTGAGCAGCTGCAGCTCCCGGGACGGTTTAAAGGGGCCCACGGTCGTGGTCTCCACATGGTGCTCCAGACGGCTCACCTGCCCCAGCACAAGGCCGGGAGAAGCGCAGGAACCTTTATACACTTTCATGTTCGGTCACCTCCGGCAAAAGCTCGGCTTCCGGCGTGGTCAGGGTGCGCCAGACCAGCGCCTGCAAAAAGGTATTGGGCAGCAGCGCGGCCAGTGCGGCCCGCGCCGCATCGGCACTGCCCTCAAACAGCGGTGCAAAGCTCTGCATCCGTGCCTGATCGCACTTTGCAAGGAATGCATCGCACAAAGTATGGGTGGTGTAGTAATGGGCCGGGTCCACACCGGCATCTTCCGCGGCGGCTTCCAGCGGGGCAAGGTCGGCATCCTTCATCTTGGCCAGCAGCAGGGCCGCATCCGCCGTCAGGGTGACCGGGTATTTCTCCCGCACGGCCTTTTGCACCCGCTCAAATTTTGCGTGAAACGCAGCAGCGTCCGCGCAGCTCTGGGCATCGCAGGAGACAGCATAGGCACACCCCCGCAGATATCCCATAGCGCGGCGGGTATCATAGTAGCCCAGCTCGATGTTGCGGCGGGCGGTGTCGGGGTCAAAGTGCAGGATATCGCCCAGCTCCCAGTAGCTGCGCACCATCACGGTGGGCAGGCCGGTGAGGTTGGGGCGGGTGATGCCCACGCCTTCCAGATCGACGCACACCAGTTCATCCGCGCCCATGCGTTTGGCAAGACCGGTGGGCATGTTGTCGCTGTAGCCGCCATCCAGAAACTTGACCCCGTCGATCTCCCGCGCACGCAGCGCCGGGAAGCAGGCAGCGGAGGCCATCAGGTAGTCCTTGACCTTTCCTGCCGGGATCTCGTCCAGCGTCAGCTCCCGGGGCTTTAAGCCCCGCTGCTCCACCGTGACAAGGCCGAAGCGGATGGGAGCCGCGCGCAGGGCATCCTCGTCCAGCACCCGCTCCACGATCTCTTCCAGCGGGGTCACATCCATGCCGCCGGCTTTCACCACGCTGCGCAGGAACTGATGCAGGGCCGAAAGGTCGGCATCCTCCTCCGGCAGCTCCATCACATCCTTGCTGCGGATGGCCAGCCACATATCGCGGGCCGTCTCGTACTGGTCCAGCACGAACATGGCACCGTTCAGGCTGCCAACGCTGGTGCCGGTAATGATCTGCGGGTGCCAGTCCAGCTCCATCAGCGCGCGCCACACACCCACCTGATAGCTGCCCCTGGCTCCGCCGCCCGCCAGCACCAGAGCTTTGCACGGCGCACTGCGTTCATCCATTGCATCCGCCTCCTTTGATCGTTTCCGGTTTTGTTCAGATTATAGCATATTTCCAGAGAAATTTCTTCCGTTTTTTGTAAATTGATGCCTTTCTCCCGGCAAAGAAACATGGTATACTTGTCAGGATCTCAAAAGGAGGCATTCTCATGCACTGCAAGCAATGGATCTTTGATATGGACGGCACCCTGACCGACAGCATGACCGTGGTGTGGGAGGGTGCCCCCGACGCACTGCTGCGCCGCTATGGCCGCACCCCGCGGGGGGATCTGCGCGCCACACTGCTGAACATGGGAATGCAGGAGGGCGCACAGTATCTGATCCGGGAGTACGGCCTGCCGCTGACCGAGGAAAGCTATTTTTCCGTGATGCGCGAGGTGATCGCCGAATTGTACGAGACCGTGGAGCTGAAACCCGGCGTGCGCACGATGCTGGCAAAGCTGCAGGCCGAGGGCGCACGCATGTGCATCTGCTCCAACACCTGGGCCGAACAGTGCCGCACCGTGCTTACCCGGCTTGGCATCGCGCAGTATTTCTCCTTCATCGTGGAAGCGCGGGGCGTGCTGCACAAAAGCCGCCCGGAGGTGTTCTTTGAGTGCATGAGCCGTCTGGGCGGTGCAGACCCCGCCGCCTGCGCCGTGTGCGAGGATGCCGTATACGCCGCCGCCACCGCCCACAAGGCCGGGTATTACGTCATTGGCATCGCAGACCGCACCTCTGCCGCCGACGAGCCGGAGATGCGCCGCATCTGCAGCCAGTTCGTGCCCCGGTGGGATGCGCTGGACTGGACACGTGTGTAATAAAAAAGGGCCGCAGCGTGCGGTTCTTTTCTTTATCTGATCCTTCTTTGCTCTTGCATTTTGTGCGCAAGAAGAGTATGATATTATAAATAGGACTGCCCCAAGGGGGAAGTGTCCTCATTTGTGAGAATACACTCTGTGATTTTTAATATAAAGGTATAATATCCGTAAAGAGGAGACCTTCCGTCATGAACAACCCACTCGTCAGCATTATCGTGCCTGTGTACAACGTGCAGAATAGTGTTGCCCGCTGTCTGGAGAGCATCTGTGCCCAGACATGGAAGGATATCGAGGTCATTCTGGTCAACGACGGGTCCCGGGACGAAAGCTTTTCCATCTGTGAGCAATTCCGTGAAAAGGACCCCCGCATCGTTCTGGTGGACAAATCCAATTCCGGTGTGTCGGAGACCCGCAACTGCGGCATGTCCCTTGCAAGGGGCAAGTATGTGCAGTTTGTGGACAGCGACGATTATCTCGACCCTGATTTTACCGAGCGGCTGGTGACTGCCGCCGAAGCGAACAACGCCGATCTGGTCATTGCACCTTACTGGATGGTGATTCCCGCCAACTCTTCCAAGGCCACGCAGGCACTGGAAAACCTGCAGGAGAACCTTGGCATCGATACCGAGAAAAAGCCTGATGATATCCGTGAATACGGCTTCCTGCCCGAGGGCATCTACGACCGCGATACCTTTGCCCTGCGCCTGATGGAGAAGCCCGCATCCTTCTTCTACAGCGTGCTGTGGAACAAGCTCTACCGCCGGGATATTCTGGCAGACCATCATCTTCAGTTCACCAGCGAGGTGCGCTGGGCCGAAGACCTGGTTTTCAATCTGGAATACATTTTGTACGCCAATGTTTTCGTATCCATTTCCAAAGCGGGCTACCACTATGTGCAGAACCCCCAGAGCATCTGCCACACCCAGATCAATCTGGCTTCCATCGTGCAGAACAAACTGCAGGTGTTCCGCTATTACAAGGAGCTGTACACAAAGCTGGGCCTGTACGATCAGGTGCAGCCGCAGCTGTATAAATTCCTGACCGCGTTCTCCGAGAACGCCTATCCCTCCGGTTCTCCCCAGAAGATCATCATGGACATGGCCAACCACTGGGGCTTTGGTGTTCTGGATGCTTCCGACAAGGAAAAGAAACACAAAACCGAACCCGATGCCTGATCTCCGGGCACGAAAAAAAGAGCCGTGAAAGCGGCTCTTTTTTGTTTGCCATTTTACCGGTCGATCCAGCTGCGGAAGGCTTCGCGCACTGCACCCTCCCGTCCGCGCGGGATGGGGATGCGCGCACCGCTGCACATCTGCAGCTCGCCCGCCGTCAGCAGCTGTGCCGCCGCCAGATTGACCACATAGGAGCGGTGCGGCTGCAAAAAACGCCCGTCTTCCAGCAGCGGCTTTGCTACCTCGGCAAAGGACACCCGCAGCGAAAGGGACACCACATCCTCGCCGCTGAGCAGATGGAAGTGCACCACATGGTGGGTGCACTCCAGATATTCGATCTGCGAATAGGCCAGCGCCCGCAGGCCTTCGGCGGTGACAACGGTCATTGCCGGGCCGTACTCCGGCTCTGTGGCGCGGGCAAGCAGGGCCGAAAGCTCCTGCTGGTGCACCGGCAGAAGCAGATACTGCATGGCATCCACCCGGAAAGCGCTGTAGGCGTGGGCCGGTGTGCGGGCCGCAAAGGCCAGCGGAGCCCTGCGGCCCCGGCGGCGCAGCTCCGCAGCCGCCGAAAGCCCTGCCGGGGCCGCTACAGCGCCCAGCTCGATGAGATACAGGTCAAACCGTTCTCCCTCGGTGTCCCGGCGCAGCAGCGCATCTGCATCCGGCAGCTGCTGCACGATGCACGCATCCTGCCGCCGGGCAAAATATTCCATGCACTGGCGTTCCAGCCCGCTGCGCAAGGCCGCGTCCGGGCTGCATACCGCAATGTGAAATACCATCTCACATTCTCCTTTCCGCCAGCCGCCCGCCTTGATTTTTGCGCAGGGCTGGAGTATGATAAATAAAACTTTGCTGCATCGAAAAAAGAAAAAACGGAGGGGCCCGCCATGCCGCAGCCGCTTGTCAGCGTTATTGTGCCCGCCTATAACGCGGCGGGCTTCATCTCCCGCTGTGTGGAGAGCATCACATCCCAGAGCTACCCGGAGCTTGAGATCCTTCTGCTGAACGACGGCTCCACCGACGACACCCTTGCTGTCTGCCGGAAGCTTGCTGCCGCCGACAGCCGCATCCGTGTGGTGGACAAGCCCAACACCGGCGCAGCAGACACCCGCAGCTGCGGCCTTGCCCTTGCCCACGGCGAATACATCCAGTTTGCGGACAGCGACGATCACCTGCTGCCGGGCTGCACCGCAAACCTGGTGGCTGCTATGCAGCGCAGCCATGCCGACCTTGTGCTGGCTCCCTACCGGATGATGGTGCCCCGCAAGGATGGCGGCTATGACACCCGGGAGTACAGCCTGCTGCCCGCCGGGGTGTACAACAAGGTGGATTACCTGTGGCAGCTCACCGGCAATGCCGCTGCCTTTTACTACGGCGTGCTCTGGAACAAGCTCTACCGCCGGGATCTCATCCAGATGGCGCACATCCGGTTCGAGCATGTGGTATACGCCGAGGACCAGCTGTTCAACACCCGGTATCTGCAGGTGGCACAGCGGTTTGCCGCCATCGACGAAGCCGCCTACTGCTACATCCAGAACCCGCAGAGCGTATGCCATACGCAGGTGAGCGCGGCGGACATGCTGCGCCACCGCAGCCGGATGTACCACACCTACAAGGAACTGTGCATCCAGCTGGGCGTGTACGATAAATTCCGCCTGCGGCTGCACGGCATCTATCTGAGCCTGTTTGAAAGCCCTCTGCCCAACGGCCCGGTGCAGAAGCTTTCCGACGCATTTGCCCGCACCCACAGCCGCATCTGAGAAAAGGAGAACCTATGGAATTTCCCCTTGTAAGCATCATCGTGCCCATGTACAACACTGCCGGGTGCATTGCCCGCTGTGTCAAAAGCATCTGCGCCCAGACTTATAAAAGCATTGAGATCCTGCTGCTGAACGATGGCTCCACCGACGACACCCTTGCCGTCTGCCGCGCCCTTTCCGCCAGCGACCACCGCATTGCACTGGTGGATAAAACCAACACCGGCGCAGCGGATACCCGCAATCAGGGCATTGCGCTGGCCCACGGCAAATACATCCAGTTTGTGGACAGCGACGACTGGCTGGCCCCTGATTTTACGGAAAAGCTGGTCTCCGCCGCCGAGGCCCACACCGCCGATCTTGTGATCGCGCCCTTCTGGATGGTGTACCCGGAAAACTATGTGGAGCACATCCGCCCATGGGAAAAGGCGCTGCAGCATGTGCTCCAGCGCAATCCGCCCCGCACCCGGGCCTATGGCTATCTGCCTGCCGGGGTGTACACCGGACAGGAGTACGCAAAGCATCTGATCCAGAAGCCGAACACCTTCTACTATGGCAGTCCCTGCAACAAGCTCTACCGCCGTGATCTCCTGCGGAAGCACAGCCTCCATTTCCGCAAAGAATTGTTTGCAGAGGATCAGCTGTTCAACACCGAATATCTGCGCTATGTGCGCACCGCCGTTTCCATCCCGGACATCGGCTATTACTACCTGCAGAACAGCCAGAGCGTCTCCCACTCCAGAGTGACCACCGCCGATATCCTTCGGCTGCGGCGGCGGGTGATGCTTCTGTACCGGGACATCTACACCGAACTTGGCATCTACCCGGAAACGCGGGCGGCCATCCTGCGTTCGCCCTTTGGCGAAAACGAGTTCACTCTTCCGCCGCTGGATTCCCCACAGACGCACTGCTGCAAGCTGTGACCCTATAAAAAGCACCCGGCTGCCGCCGAGAGCCGCTCTGGCTCCTGCACGGCTCCGGGTGTTTTTGCGCTTTCTCAGCAGCCGATGGCGGCACACTTCTCCGCCAGCCAGCTGCGTTCTTCGTCGTTCAGGTGCGGTGCCAGCTTTGCAAACACCTGACGGTGGTAATCGTTCAGCCATGCGATCTCGTCCTTATCCAGCACACCGGGCAGGATGGGCGAGGTGGCAATGGGCACGAACATCAGCGGTTCAAAGCCAAGGAAGGTACCGTACTGGTTATCGGCCTTGTGCACGCACACCAGCTCGTTCTCGATGCGGATGCCCACGAGGTCGGTCTCGTAGACGCCCGGCTCATCGGTGACCACCATGCCGGGGCGCATCCGGGTGGTGTTGCGGCTGTTCAGGGCATGGGGGCCTTCGTGCACGTTGCCCACAAAGCTGACGCTGTGACCGGTGCCGCAGCGGTAGTTGATGAGGTGCCGCCACAGCGGTTCCCGGGCAATGGTGTCGATCATCTTACACTCGCAGTAATTCAGCCAGACGGCCTTGGCAAGGTCGATGTGGCTCTGCAGAGTCCATGTGTAGAAGCGCTTTTCGTCCTCGGTCAGCGGGCCAAGCGGGTAGGTGCGGGTGATGTCGGTGGTGCCGTCCATGTAGGTGGCACCGCTGTCCACCAGCAAAAAGCCCTTGCGCTGGAGCTTTGCGTGGTCCTCCGGGGTGGCGTGGTAGTGCATCATGGCTGCGTTGCCGCCGTAGGCCGCAATGGTGCCAAAGCTTTCCACAAGGAATTTATCGTCCGCACTGCGGTACTTGTGCAGAATTTCATCCACCGTCAGCTCGGTCAGGGTCTCACCGGCAGCAAGGCGGCTTTCCAGCTCGATCTGGAACCGCACCATGGCCACAGCGTCCCGGATATGGGCCTGCTTTGTGTGGGCAAGCTCCGTTTCGTTCTTCACGCCCTTCATCATCAGCAGCGGGTCGGTGCCGTCCTTCACGGTGAGGGCAGGGTTCTGCTCCAGCACCTGATACACGGCGTAGTTCACCGTGGAGCACTCGGCCAGCACGGTCTGGGGTTCCGTCTCAGCAGCGAGGAACTCCAGCACATCGTCGTACTCCGCCAGTGTGATGCCGTTGGCTTCCAGCTCTGCCTTTGCCTCCGGGGTGACGCGGGCTGTGTTGATGAAGAGTACCGCGCGGCTGGGGGTCACATAGCAGTAGGCCATGGCATAGGGAGTGCACTCAATGTCCATGGCGCGCAGGTTCAAAAGCCATGCCAGATTATCCAGCTTGCCCACAAACTGAGCGGTGCAGCCCAGCTCCTTGAGCTTGCTGCGCAGCTGATCCAGCTTTTCCGCCGGGGAGAAGCCCGCATATTCCTTCGGCAGGATCCACGCTGGGGTATCCGGCAGGGCAGGGCGGCCCTCTGTCCACAGCTCGTCCTCAAGGTTCAGGGTCTTGATGGAAGCGCCCTTCTTTTCCAGTGCCTTTTTCAGGTCGTTCACGAGGGCCGTGCTGGCGGTCAGGCCGCACAGGCCCAGTGCTTCGCCCTCATTCAGGGCATTTGCGCAGTATTCCTCCACGGTGGGCACGCCGGGTTCCCCCATGCGCTGCAGCTTGATCTCGGTACCCGCAATTTCCTTCTCGGCCTGCACAAAATAACGGCCGTCGGCCCACAGGGCGCTCTCGGTGCGGGTGACCACGAAGTTGGAGTTCTCACCGTGGAACCCGGAGAACCAGGTCAGGCTGGTGTAATGGCAGGGCAGGTATTCGCTGGCGTGGGGATCACCCACAGGGATCAGATAAACGGCCACGCCGTTTGCAGCCATGGCGGCACGCAGCGCGGCAAGGCGTTTTGGAACGGTATTCATACTCATATGATTTGCTTCCTTTTCTCTCACCGGAAAGCCCGGCAGCGGTGCATTTCTGTTTGGCCTTATTGTATCATTCCGGGAAAAAGATTGCAATGCAGGGGCGGGACGGTTTGGAATGACCTCCGCTTGCGCTCTGGCTATGTTCAGCGGAAAATATTTTTATATTTGTGGTTCACCAGAGGGGTTTGCAGTTTCCGGCGTAAGCGCCAAGTTTGCGGGCACGCCAGAGGCTCCCTCCCCGAGGGAGCTGGCAAAACCGTCAGGTTTTGACTGAGGGAGTTCGTTCTCCCTCAAAATGCCGCCAATTTGCAAAAAAAGTTACAATTTTTTCTTGAAAAAGGCCGTTTTCCCATTGACAGCCTTGTTATAATAGGAGTGTAAGATTTTTGAGCCAGCACTCTGCGGCTCTGATTGCTGAACGGCCCTTGCGGGCTTTTGGAAAAAGAAAGAGGCATACAGCATTATGACGAATATCGATATTTTCTCCGGCTTCCTTGGTGCCGGCAAGACGACTCTGATCAAGAAGCTCATCAAGGAATCCTTTGCGGGCCAGAAGGTGGTTCTGATCGAAAACGAGTTTGGTGAGATCGGCATCGACGGCGGCTTCCTGAAGGAGTCCGGCATCCAGATCAACGAGCTGAACGCAGGCTGCATCTGCTGCTCTCTGGTGGGCGATTTCCGCACCGCTCTGCAGCAGGTGGTGGAGCAGTACCACCCCGACCGCATCGTTATCGAGCCCTCGGGCGTTGGCAAGCTGAGCGATGTGACCCGCGCCGTGGAGGGCGTGGCGGAGCATCTGGACGTGCAGCTGAACAGCTTTGTCACCGTGGCCGATGTGAACAAGGTCAAGATGTATATGAAGAACTTCGGTGAGTTCTACGACGACCAGATCAGCCATGCAAGCTGCATCCTGCTCAGCCGCACCCAGACCGCCAGCGAGGAAAAGATCGCCGCTGCCGTGGCAATGCTGCGGGAAAAGAACCCCACCGCCACTATCGTGACCACCGCATGGGATCACCTGACCGGTGAGCAGATCCTGAAGGCCATGTCCACCAAGGACGACTTCAAGGCTGAGCTGATCGCCATGGCTGCCAAGGCCAACGAAGAGCACGCCCACGAGGACGAGGAAGAAGAGCACGAGCATCATCATCACGACCATGACGAGCACGATCATGATGACCATTGCTGCTGCGGTCACCACCACGATCATGACCATGACGATGATGACGACGAGGATGAGCACGAGCATCATCACCACGACCACGACGAGCACGATCATGATGACCATTGCTGCTGCGGCCACCACCACGATCATGACGATGATGACGACGAGCACGAGCATGAGCATCACCATGACCATGACGAGCATGACCACGACCACGAGGAGCACGAGCATCACCACGACCATGACGGTCATTGCTGCTGCGGTCATCATCATCACGACCACCACGCTGATGAAGTGTTCACCAGCTGGGGCGTGGAGACGGCCCGCAAGTTCACCAAGGCCGAGGTGGAGCACGCCCTCACCGAGCTGGATACCGGCAATTACGGCATGATCCTGCGCAGCAAGGGCATCGTGGACGGCGGCGCAGACGGCTGGCTGGAGTTCGACTATGTGCCCGGCGAGTGGGAAGTGCGCAGCCGCAGCGCAGACGTGGGCGGCAAGCTGGTGGTCATCGGCTCCAAGCTGAACGAGACCGCCATCGCCCAGCTGTTCGGCTGCTGAGAACCCCATTATTGAGAGAAGGAGCAACCATTTATTATGGCAAAAGAGATCCCGGTCTACCTGTTTGTGGGCTTTCTGGAAAGCGGCAAGACCAAGTTTATTCAGGAGACCTTTGAAGACCCCAATTTCGACTCCGGCGACAAGACCCTGCTGCTGATCTGCGAGGAGGGCGAAGAGGAGTACAACGAGAAAAAGTTCGCCTTCCCCGGCGTGACCGTGAAGGTGCTGGAGGACAAGTCCGAGCTGAACCCCCAGAACCTTGCAAAGCTGGGCAAGGAAGCAGACGCAGGCCGCGTGGTCATCGAGTACAACGGCATGTGGCTGCTGCAGGATTTAGCGGATGCCCTGCCCGAGAACTGGCTGGTGTACCAGTGCATCGCCACCGCCGACGGCACCACCGCCCTGACCT
>ERZ835880.2059-NODE-2059-length-14383-cov-7.533222_pt1 | contig 14383 bp, 10 predicted proteins | sample MGYA00519944_ERZ835880 | MGnify/ENA primary metagenome ERZ835880 (study PRJEB31850, sample SAMEA3708787) | human gut metagenome | biome: human gut; feature: human-associated habitat; material: faeces | place: China | collected 2014 ... | reverse complement strand
CAAGATGTGTGCATATGCAGCCGGGAATGTGGAGCATTTTAAATATCTGATGAAAAGACTTGGATATGTATTTAAGAAAGACGCATGGATGGAGGTGCGGGCACCAGGATTCCGGTATTATCATAAACTGGCAAAGCTGGACGAGATGTTTTCAGAAGATATGTTACGGCATTATGTGGATATGCCCTGGATGTCAAAGCCTTACTTTTATTCGTCGGATATTAGGGGATTGCACAGGGCGAAGCTGTCACCATTCCAGAAGAAGTTTTATGCAAAGCTATACAGGCTAAGGATTGTAGAACAGAAGCGTTTTGTAGTAGGTGGAGCAAAGTATACAGAGGATTTGAAGAGGTTTCAGCGGTTACAGGATGAATATCTGTTGCTTGTGAATAATGACATTAAAAGTGTTGTGGAGCTTGTGGATTTCATAAGTGAGAAAGAAGATAAGATTCAGCAGATTGAGGATAGACAGAAGGAGATATACAGAGAAAGCTCAAGTCGGAAACGGAATATTAAGAACGAGGAACAATATCGTGAGTATCAGATATGGCATGTGGAAATGCAGGAAGAACTGGACGAGCTGAAGCAGAAGAAAAGGAATATTAAGAGACAGATACAGCTTGCTGATGACATTATAAAAGAAGATTTGTATACAGCTTATTATGCGGTGTCGGAGGATGAGGAGATTGTTTCAGACAGGGAGATTGAGATACCTGGGATGGAAGAGACGGTTGAGAAAGTAGCGGTAGTAGTTGTTGAGCCTGATGCAAATGTTGAGGTAATGAATCATAACAATAATCAAAATAAAATAGGTGTACAGAAAGAGCAAACAGATAGTACGATAAAACAACTGATTGATTTAGATGGTGTAGGAAAACCAGAGATTTATAATTTGAATGATGCGAATGTGGCAAGAGTGGATGAAAGTATGACTGATGTAACAGATAAAAGTGAATTTGTGGAAACTAAGGAAACTGAGTCTGTGGATAAAGCAGGCTGGATTGTCAGGAGAATATCAGAGCTTGGTGGTTATGAGAATGTCAGTGATTCTGTTAAGGCTGATGTATTTAGATTTGATATTGCTGATGTAAGTGGAAGCATAAGGTTATTCTCAGATGTGATGAAACGGCTGGGGATAAAGCTTGATGGGGATGAGCTTTTTGGAGAATTTCAGAAGGTTTATGATGAGAGTGTTGGTAGAGATGCCAGTAAAGATAAGGCGGAAGATAAGATGTGGAATAAGGGCAGAGGGAGATGATTCCTCTGCTCAATATTAAATTAAGAATGGATGTATAATTGAACACTAAAGATATATTAAATACTAATAAATCATATTTAAACAGTGAAATATCAGTTGAGGGAAACAGCTGTTCGTGATATAATCACTTTGTTATTTTATACAGTTTAGAATCGGAGGGAGAATATGTCTGAGACTAATGAAAAATGGTCTAATTTAGAAGAAACCGCAGAATATCTAGGTGTAACGAAAGATACCATAAGAAGTTGGATTAAAAAAACAGATATTCCTGCTCATAAGATAGGCAGACTTTGGAAATTCAAATTTTCAGAAGTGGATGAGTGGGTGAAAAGCGGAAAAAGTGCATTATAGAATAGAAAGTAGAAAAGAAAATGATAAATACAGAATTACATAATGGAGATTGTCTTGAGTATATGAAAAAAATACCAACATCTTCGATTGATTTGATAATAACAGATCCACCATATAATTTAGGAAAGTTTATGGAGGAGAGAGATACTAATTTAGTTAAAATGCGGGATAATTTTTTTGGGGCTGCAGGATGGGATGATTTAGATTATAAAGAATGGAAAAAATCTATGAATAAATTTTTTCATCAAGCATCAAGAGTTTTGAAGGATGGTGGTTCAATAATTGTATTTATGGCGATAATAAAGGTTGAAACAATAATACAATTAGCGCAAAAACACGGACTGTATTATAAGACAACTGGTATATGGCATAAGTCTAATCCAATGCCAAGGAATATGAATTTGCATTTTGTTAATTCGACAGAATCGTGGATATATTTTACTTATAAAACAAAGACAGGGACATTTAACAACAACGGAAAAGTATTGCATGACTTTATTGAAACATCTGTTACATCAAACGGCGAAAAAAAATATGGAAAACATCCAACGCAGAAACCGGAAGCTTTAATGGAACATTTTGTTAAGGTGTTGTCAAATGAAAATGATACAATTCTGGATCCTTTTATGGGAAGTGGAAGTGTTGGTGTGTCAGCTGTAAAAAACAATAGAAATTTCGTAGGAATCGAGTTAGATGAAAATTACTTTAATATAGCTACATCTAGGATTAAAGAGGTAAAGAAAAATGAAATATAAGGTTATAGATTTATTTGCTGGAGTTGGTGGAATGTCATTAGGTTTTGAAATGGCAGGGTTTGATGTGGTTCTTGCCAATGAATACGATAAAGATATTGCAACTGCATATAAAAAGAATCATAGTTCTACTAAAATGATAAATGAAGATATAACCAAACTTGATTTGCAATCAGTATTTGAACAATATAAAGGTAATATTGACGTTATAATAGGCGGCCCGCCATGTCAGGGTTTTTCGCAGAAAGGAAAGAGAAAAACAATACATGATGAACGTAATTTCTTGTTTAAATATTACGTCAAAGTGGTGGATTTAGTAAAACCTCAATATTTTGTAATGGAAAATGTGCCTAATTTATTAACTGCTGAAAAAGGATATTTTAAGCGAGAAATAGAAGAATTATTTTCAAAAATGGGGTACATTCTAGATGCTGGTGTATTAAATGCAGCGGATTATGGAGTTCCGCAAAATCGAAGACGTGCCGTCATTATTGGAAAAAAGACAAATGAAGAAAGGGTAAACTTGCTGCCTAAACCGGTTAATAAAAAAGTTTCAGTATGGGATGCAATAAGTGATTTAGCATATCTTAATTCTGGTGAGGGTGATGAAATTCAGGATTATAAATTCGAAGCCAGAAGTGAATATCAAAAGAAGATGAGAATAAATTCAAATAAATTGCTTAATCATAAAGCAACTAATCATTCGAAGCTTGCATTAGAACGCTTAGCCCTTGTTCCACCAGAACAGGGAAAGGAATGTTTACCAGAGGAACATTTAACAAAATCAATATATAGTGGTACTTGGTGCAGAATGCAAAAAGATGATGTTTCTGTAACAATTACAACAAGATTTGATACTCCGTCATCGGGTAGATTTACACATCCATATTTGAACAGGGCAATTACAGTGCGCGAAGCAGCAAGAATACAGTCATTTCCTGATACTTTTGAGTTTGTTGGACCAAAGATTTCACAGATGAAACAAGTAGGAAATGCGGTACCACCGCTATTGGCTAATAAGATTGCCGATTCAATATTAAATGACATAACATAGGAGGAATGTTTAAATGAAAAGACCAAGTAATATACAGAAATTTAAACCTGTTGATCCTAAATTGGGAATTAAATCATCTTTGCCTAAATCAAAGTCTACAATTGCTCTTGTAATTTTGCTATGGTTGTCAAATGACAAAAAGTATGAAATTGAGTATTCTGAGACAGATGGCGATAAAATAACGATATCTGAGAACTGTTATGATAAATTGATACAATATTTGAGAAATAATATAGATATTAAAGGCGATTCTGAAGAAGATATCATGAATTATGTAAATGAAAACCAATTATTTCATTCACAGTTAGAGTCGCTTATTGTTGCACTTGAATTAGTGTGGAGAATTGCATCTATTAAATTTAAGGATAGTAATAAAGCGGATAGTGCAGAAAGAACTGGGAAGAAAAGATTTGAGAAAATATTATCGTATACAAATAATATTGATTTATTTGACACTTTGATTGAAAGTAATAAAAAATATTGCCAAGTATTATATGAATGGCTACAAGGAAAGAAGAATGTAGAAGATACACATTTAGAAAAACAATTGGTTAGAGTTATAAATTATCTTTCAGATGATGTTGTGTTGAAAATGTTAGACAATAATCAGAATGTATATTTTAATATGACATCCGTGTATGAAGCTATGACACAAAAAACAGATGAAATTGATATCAATGGAGATGGAGAAGCAAAGGGTGCATTAAGAATTGTAAAAGGTGCTTTAGGAGAAGGACTAAATTACTATTTGGCATATAATAAGAACATTGTTACAATGTCGGATAATGTAGATTATGATGAATTTGTATATTATGAACAAAGGGTAAGAGAGCGACAGAAAATAAGTAATGTGAATATTTTGCTCCACGCTGTGGAAAATGATGATGAAAATACAACTGACATTTCGTGTTCAAAAAATAGGATAATATTTGGTGCCCCAGGAACTGGTAAGAGTCATAAACTAGAGGAAAATAGTAAATATTTTGCTGATAATATGGAAAGAGTAACATTCCATCCAAACTATTCGTATGCAAATTTTGTAGGTGCATATAAACCTATTATGTCAAAGTCAGACGTATATGACAATCTTGATACTGAAAAGAGAAGAGTGCTTGCAGTTCTGCAAGACAAATCAATGTCAGCACAAGAAAAATATGATGAATTGTACGATAAATTCAAGGATGAAGGTTTAACTCGTCTACCATTATTACTAGGTATATATACGGATGAGAATTTTAAAACTAGAAAAGTGGATGGTAGTGATGCTGCCGGTGATAATAGTGTGGAGAGAAATCATGGAAGGGCTATTAGACCATATTTAAGTTTGAATCCACAGAATAAAAATAAAGAAATCTCGTATGAGTTTGTTCCGGGTCCATTTATGAGAATTTATGTGCAAGCAATAAACCATCCGGAAGAAGACTACTTATTGTTAATAGAGGAAATTAATAGAGCAAATGTTGCAGCAGTGTTTGGAGATGTATTTCAATTACTTGATAGAAAGAATGGGGTAAGTGAATATCCAATTGCTACAAGCGAGGATATAAAGACTTATTTATTAGAAAACTTGGATTGCCTAAAAGGGAAAAATATTGACGATTTAACAGAAGAAGAAAGAGAAAAGTATTTTGAGATGAGAATTCCGGCAAATATGTACATATGGGCAACAATGAATAGTGCAGATCAGGGCGTATTTCCAATGGACACAGCATTTAAGCGTAGATGGGAATTTGAATATTTAAGTGTCAATGATGATGAGCAGGTTGCTGCAATAAAAGATTATGTCATACCAATGTGTTTTAAGGACAATAAAGCGGATTATTATATTGGCTGGGATAGTTTAAGATTAAGGATAAATAATATTTTGACATCTGAAAAGTGTAAGGTTAATGAAGACAAGCTTTTAGGACCATTTTTTATATCTAAAAATATGTTAGACGAGATAAAGAACAATAAAGAGCAAATAGACGAATTAGAAGCAAAAGATGAAGCTTCTCGGACTGAGAAGGATAACGAAGCACTTAAAGATATGCATCAAAAAGAGAACAATTATATAAAAGCATTTGAAAGTAAAGTAATCATGTATTTGTTTGAAGATGTTATGAAGATGCGTCCAGAGAACATATTTATAGGTCATCATAAAAAGAATGGAAAGATGATTTTTTCAGAAATATGTAAAGCCTTTGAGCAGGATGGTGAAGGCATATTTGGAATTGAAGATTTGGAAAATATATAAAAAGGGGATGAGAGACAATGACGAAAGGTTTCTTTCGTGAGAGAAAGCATTATTCTTTACAGGAAATAACAGACAATTTAATTAACCTAAATATGGAAGAAACCAGACGCATTGTCGGGATTCTTAAAAAATATGGAGTAGTTAAAGCTGTAAAAAAGAATAAGCCGGATTTTGATGATTTATTAAATGAAGATATTGTCTTGACTGATGTAATAGACAACTCAAGCGATATAGAATATATATTTGATTATGTTGGAGTTGTTGTAATCGAGGGACAAGTTTTTAAATGTTATCCTAAATATATCAAATCAACAGAACATTTATTTGAAAATCTAAAGCAGGTTTTAAAGGTTATAAAAAAATATAATGCATCGGAACAATTGATTTATCTGTTTAATGGAGAAGATGATAGTAAAATTTTTAATAGATTGGCTGTATCTATTCATTTGTTAGAGACATATTATGCTGATGGTTTGTACACAAATCAGAAAGATATAATTGAAACAAATGGAGAAGGTGAGATTTTATGGGATAAGACTATAAATGAAACATTTGCAATTATACAGAATAACAAACCATATTATGTGGAATTACAGACTAAGAATACGATTGACAATGACTATGATTATTTTCGGCGGCTACATGAATGTGTTCTTACACAATGTAGTAGAGAATTATCAGATGCAGGACTTTTAGAATTGTTTGAATTGACAGAAGTTGAGCTGACACAAGAAGATCTGTCTGATTTTGGTGATGCGAGTTATATATTATATCGGTTGCAGTCTGAGATACAAACTCAATATATTACAAGGAAACAGAATCTTCTAAAAACAATATATACATATATTGCTAACGAGAAAACAGACAAAAATGATGTGAGCTATAGTTTATATGGAACTAATAGTTTTAACTTAGTTTGGGAAAAAGTATGTGCTGATAATTTTGGAAGTGTTCTAGATAAGAAAATAGTAGATCTTCCATTAAGTAATCCGGAATGGATTAAAGTTGAATATAAAGATAAGACATTAAGAAAAGTGATTAAATCACCAAGATGGAGAAAAACAGAGTTTCCGGATGTAGAAGATCCGAAGGTGAAAACATTAAAACCTGATTTGGTATGCATATATCCTGTTGATGAACAGAAAAAAGATTATTGCTTTGGAATATATGATGCAAAATATTATTGTATAGATTATCAAATACATGGAGATAAAGCTATCATTAGTGGACAACCGGGTGTAGGTGATGTCACAAAGCAATATTTATATCAATTAGCATTTGATGATTTTATTATGAAACAGGGATACAGATATGTGCAAAATATGTTTTTCTGTCCTGATGAAATTGGAGATAAGCAGTATGGCTGGGTACAGATGGAAATTCTAAATCATATTGGAAATAAAAGATTGGAAAACATAGCCGTTGTGAAATTATGTGCATCAAAGATGTATCAACTGTATCTTGATAATCAGACAATTAGTGAGCATGAGATTAATCAATATATACCAGATATAGGTAGACAAGAAATATCAGAGCAAAATTTTGCTAATCGAATGCTGGCATATCTTATGCGTATTACAAACGCTAGTAAAATGGCTGAGGAAAAGCTTGAGATGAAAGCAGAACAAGGTAAATTGATATATCCTAGACAGATAAAAAGAGAACTTGGAGCGAAAATTATTTATGATGCTATTTGCCCGGTTGCAAGCAAAGCTTTTTACGGATTTAATCCATACGAAAAAGAAAACTATGGCAATATGGTAGCAGAGGATATAGGCAACTCTTATGGAAGATGCAATCAGATTGCAGATGCATCTATTGAAATAGAGAAAAAGATAAAAGAGTTGTCGGAAAAGGAACTTCAGAATGAAAAGGTAATTATAGATATTCTCAGGAAGTGTTTTGAGGATAAAGAAGATATAGCATCTATGGCTGAAGGGGATAACTTGGAGATGCTTGTGGAAAAAGTTATGGAATTAGTAAGGAATTTGTATTTGTAAATTGTAATTAATATTTCATAATTTTGAAGATAGGTATTAACTGCCTAAGTAAAATGGTCAATTGAATTTAAGAAAGAACGAGAAAGTGATGAGACTGAAATGAATAAGAAGTGCCAAATATTTACTCCTGATGGGTATGTAAAAAAACTATTGGATTGTATACAGTATTGCGAAAATATATACGACAAGAACATATTGGAGAATTCATGTGGAGATGGGAATATTTTGGCTGTAATTGCAGAACGATATATTGATGATGCAAAAGCACATGGATTATCAAATCAACAGATAAAAAAAGGTTTATCAAAGCATATATGTGGTGTAGAGATTGATCCAGAACAATATAAGAAGTGCCTTCAGAAATTAAATTCGTTAGCAAAAAAAAGGGGGATAAATGGTGTTAGGTGGAATATTGTTAATGAAGATTATTTAAAATGGGAATGTGATAGAAAATTTGAATTTATTGTAGGGAATCCTCCTTATATTACATATCAAGAATTAGATGAAGAAAATAGAGATTATGTAAGAAAAAAATTTTCTACATGTGAAAAAGGAAAATTTGACTATTGTTATGCATTTATTGAAAGAAGTGTAGACAGCTTGAGTGATGATGGTAAAATGTCTTATTTAATTCCAAGTAGTATATTTAAAACGGTATTTGGGAAAAAACTTCGTTCTTATATTAAACCATACTTACAAGAAATATATGACTATACTCAGGATAAAATGTTTGATGATGTATTAGTAAAATCAGCCATAATTATAATTAATAAATCTATAACGAACAATGAAATGATTTATTATGATATGGCAAATGAGGATAAAATATATATTAATACTGAAAATTTAACAAATAAATGGTTTTTTACAAAAAATAATATACCTGGAACAAGGCGTTTTGGAGATTATTTTCAGGTTGCTCATGTAGTTGCAACCTTATTAAATGAAGCCTATGTGTTAAAAGAGGAAAACTGTCAAGATATAAATGAGTTTTATTGTTGTAATGGCAAAAAAATAGAAAAAAAGGTTGTTAGGGAAACAGCAACTCCGCGCTCGTTACGATATAAAAAAAGGGAAAAAATAATTTTCCCTTATGATTATAAAAATGGAAAATTAATTAGATATTCAACGCAGCAGTTTAACACACAATTTCCTGGAGCAGTTAATTATTTAAATGACTTTAGAGAACAGCTTGATGAACGAGAAAGTGACAGAAACGCATTATGGTTTGAATATGGTCGCTCTCAAGCATTAGCAGGATTGAACAAAAGAAAATTATTGATTTCTACAGTCATCACTGAAAAAGTAGTAGTATATATGTTAAAGAAAAAGTGTATACCATATGCAGGAATGTATATTGTGCCAAAAGCAGATAATAAAACATATAAACTGGAGGATGCTAAGGAAATTTTAGAAAGTGATGAATTTATGAAGTATGTCCAAGATGTAGGGATTCATATTAGTGGAACTTCTTTGAGAATTACATCAAAGGATATTGAAGAATTCAAATTTTAGGAGGTGGCTTGAGTGGAAGAATTAAAGTATGTTATAGAAGATAGTACGATAGCGGAATTGTTAGGTGTGCAGAATTTTTCTACAGATGAGGCTGCAATACTTGAATTAGTTAAGAATGCATATGATGCTAATGCCTTGAATTTAAAAATTACATTTCAGAATGACACACTTCGATTTGAAGATAATGGCATTGGCATGAATGCAGACGATATAAAAAAACATTGGATGCATATAGGTAAAAGTAGCAAAGAATATGAAATAATAGATGAAAATAATAAAAAAAGAATTCAAGCTGGTTCGAAAGGTGTTGGAAGATTTGCATTATCGAGACTAGGGTATAGAGTATGTTTGAAATCAAAAAAAATAGATTCTGTTGGTGTAATTTGGAAAACAGATTGGAATACATCTGTTTTAGATGAGAACTACGACATTCACACTAAAGGAACAGATATAGAAATAATAGGATTAAGGGAAAAGTGGAATAAAAAACGCATAGAAAATTTAAATAAGTACTTAGAAAGAACTTACCATGATACATCTATGGAGATAAGAATCATTTCAGATAATTATGATGAAATTGTAGTGGAACATTTTCCTAAAGCTGAAGTCGGAATCAATTGTAGAAGTAATATTGTTTTAAAGTATAACCAAGGAATTTTAGTGACATCAGTAGAGTCAGATGAGTTCGAAAATGAGGCTTTAAAATATTGTTCAGGGATTGATATAAAAAAATATGAAACGAAAACGGATATTGTTAATGAGTTGAAAGGAAACAAAATTACGGAGCTTTTAGATGCTGATATACAAACAGTGGTTAATGATATTGGCGAATTTTCAGCAAATTTATACTTTAATATTTCCACATCAAAAGATGAAAAAGAGAAATTTTTATACAAGTATTTAAACACACCTAAAAATATTGAAAGTGGAATAATATTATATAGAAATGCATTTAGTATATCTTCATATGAAGGAAGGAAAGATTGGTTAGGACTTGGAAAAAGATCTAGAAAATCCCCTGCGGCAGCTTCTCATCCAACGGGTGCATGGCGTGTGAGAGAAAATCAGATGGCAGGTTATGTCATGATAGATAAAAAGAAGAATGCTGTGCTTCAGGATATGGCTAACCGCCAAGGCTTAGATGAAAATATTTATTATCAGTTATTTGTTGAAATAATATTAGTAGGCATTAAAGAATTTGAAAGATATAGACAAAATATTGTTAGAAAAATAAATGCTAAGAATCAGGTAGAAGGGCAAAAAGCAACACCTATTTCTGATCGAGTATTAAACCGACCGACATCTGTTAGTGGTTTAACAAAGGAAGAAGCAAAGCAATTAGCAACAGAAATCAAAAGTTATAAAAAGGAGGGAAAACAATATCAGAAAGATAAAGAAGCGGTAGAGGCTAGATATAAATATGATGTAAGAATTTTAAATGTATTAGCAACAACGGGATTAAAAGCTTCATCCATTGCGCATGAAATGAAAAATGATAGAAATGCCATATATGATAATTACAATAATATAGTAGATGCATTAAAAGAATATGGTATGTGGGATGAATTGAATTCTTCTGAAAAAACGAGAAAATCTTATAAAAATGTACCTTATTTGTTGGAAAGTAATGATGTTGTTGGAAAAAAATTGGTGACATTCATGGACACTATGTTGGAAGAAATAGAAAAAAAACAGTTTGAGATTAGGTACCAGAGTATAGCAGATATCTTAACTGTTATAAAAAAAGTGTGGGAAAGAGATTACGCATGGCTTAGTATTGAAATTATAATGGATGAAGATATTGTTTATCAGATTTCAGAAGATATATTGCAGGTTATTTTTGATAATCTGATTTTAAATAGTGTGCAGCAAAATGAAAATACGCAAAAACTAATGATCACTATATCTATAAATGAGACTAATGGATTTTTAAATATTAAATATTGTGATAATGGAAAAGGACTTGATGATAAGTATAAAACGGATCCGATGAAAATATTAGAGGTACATGAAACTACAAGAACTAACGGGCATGGTCTCGGAATGTGGATTGTAAATAATACATGTACAATGTCAGGAGGAGAAATACAGAAAATATGTGGGGAAAAGGGATTTGAAATAGAATTCACTATAGGAGGAAAAATATAATGGAAAACTTAAAAATTATATATATAGATGATTATCCGGAGACTTCATTATCCAAATATTTGGATAAATATAAGAATTCGAGTTGTAATGTTGAATCTTTAGATATTAAATTCAATCCAGATGCAGGATACGAGAGTTTGATTAATAATCCGGATGTTAAATCAGCAAATATAATTTTTATAGACTCAAAATTATTTGAAAATAGAACAGCAATAGCAGGAAAGTTTACAGGAGAAGAATTTAAAATTATTCTAAAAAAATATTTTCCGTTTATAGAGGTGATTGTTATTACACAAAATGAAATCGCCCCAGATTATGAAACAATTTCTAAATATGATCCTAAATGCGGAAAGACGCCAGTGGAATATTATGATGAAAAGCTTCCTCCAATATTGGACCAATGTATTAGAAATATTTTTGAAGTTAGAAAAATTACCTCAGAATTGCAAAAGAATACTAGCTGGGAAAAAGTTATGGTCGAAAAAATAGTGAATTCAGTTAATGGTCAAGGAAAATTTGATGAATTTACTAAGAATGATATTGATGATGTGATAAAAATGTTTCAAGAGTTGCAGACAAAAGTAGAGGGATAGGAATATGGACTACAGAAAAACAAAGTATTGTCCAGAATTAATTGATGTGTCACATAAAAAGAAAGAAGTAGAAAAATTAGTTGAAATAGAGCACCCTAATGCAAAAGATATGCATAGATATATTAGTGATAATTCTCAGAAATTTAAGTTGGAATTTATTAAAGCATATAATGGGAAATGTGCATATTGTGGAGCTTCAATTGATTTGATAAAAAAGACTGAATTTGAAATAGATCATTTTTTATATGAAAAAGCTCCTATATTTGCTACAAAAAAAGATGCAGGTTATATGGGAAATTTAATCTTATCATGTCATGACTGTAATCATAATAAAAATTCATTTTGGATTGAAAAGGAAGAAATGGATACATTGAATCCGGATAGAGAAAAAATTAAGAATGTATTTATAAGAGATGACAAATATTATATTCGGATAAATGATGAGTTTAAAAAAAATACAACTATAGAAGGGTTTTATAATAAGCTTTGTTTGGGATCTGAATTACATAGGCTGGATTATTTAATAATGAATATAATTGGATTGCAGAGGTATTGTGAAGACAATAGTGATTTATATGTCGGACTTGGAAAAATACTGGATATAATAAGGGAAAAGAGAAATATTATGTAGAATAAAGTTCTAATCATAATGTTTTATTTATGCAATATTACGCAGAAAAATTTTTGCAAAGAAGGATGTGAATTCATGGACATAAAGCAGCTAATTGGTGAAACCACAGATTACGACAAAAAACTTGCACTTGAAGAAAAGAAACCTAAGAGCTGGTGTAAGAGTATCAGTGCGTTTGCTAATTGTTTTGGAGGCAAGCTTATATTTGGTGTATCTAATGATAGTGAGTTGGTGGGACTTGCGGATGCAGAAGGTGATGCGGAGAAAATTAGTGAAGCAATAAAAATACATTTAAATCCAATACCGGAGTTTAGGCTTTCATTTGAAAAAGATGAGGACAAGACTTTTGTTATTGTAGAAGTTATGAAAGGGCAGCAGACACCATACTATTATGAGGGAGACGGGCAACTTGTCGCATTTATGCGTATAGGAAATGAAAGTGTTCCAGCGACTCCTTCACAACTAAGAGAACTGGTTCTTCGTGGGAGCGGTGAAAGTTATGATAGCCTGAAATCAAGATATGATTTTGACAATATGTCCTTTACAAAATTAAAATCAGTATATAAACAGAGAACGGGGAATACATTTGAAGATACAGATTATGAATCTTTTGGGCTGATTGATGAAAAAGGAAATCTAACGAATGCTGGAGCACTTTTGGCAGATGAATCACCGGTACGTCATTCCAGATTGTTTTGTACAAGATGGAATGGACTTACTAAAGCATCAGGAATAGTGGATGTACTTGATGATAAGGAATATACTGGCAGTCTTGTCACATTGTTGCAGGCAGGAACTGATTTTGTGAGAAATAATTCCAAGAAAGCATGGCGTAAGGTTGGTGACGGCAGAATTGAAATGCCTGATTATCCGGATAGAGCAGTGCTTGAAGGTGTAGTAAATGCATTGATTCATAGAAATTATCTGGAGATAGGTAGTGAAGTCCATATAGATATGTTCGATGATAGAATTGAAATATATTCACCCGGTGGAGTGGTAAGTGGAATATCTCTTGAGGGGAAAAATCTATTGAAAATTCCGTCAAAGCGAAGAAATCCGATATTAGCTGATATATTCAGCCGTTTAAAATATATGGAGCGTAGAGGTAGTGGATTTAAGAAGATATTGGCAGATTATGAGGGACAAGTAGAATTTGATGAGACCAAGATGCCAGTCTTTGATGCAGATAATGATGATTTTACATTGACTTTGTATAATCTGAATTATGGCACTAATTATGCAACACAGGTGAATGAAAATGACATAGAAAATGTCATAGAAAATGTCATAGAAAATGTCATAGAAATTTCGGAAGAAAAAATGAAGCAGTTAATGCCAGAGTATTCTAAGAAGAAGCTTACTAAAGCATGTGAGATCCTAAAAATGATTTCCGAAAATCCGAATATTTCTATTGATGAATTAAGAATAGCCTTAGATGTCACAGATAGAACAATTGCTAGATATATATCAGAATTAAAGGATAAAGATATCATAGAACGAAAAGGTCCAGATAATGGTGGTAAATGGAAAATTAAGTAAGTGAATGACAGTAAATATGGCACTCAATGTGACACCCAAACTTTTACTCAAGAATATTCCGAAGTTAGTCTCAACGAAGTCTCACTAGATTTGAGACTCTATGATATAGCAAAATGCGATAAAACCGGGATTTGCAGGTAAATTATAAAGCTGTAGTCTCAAGACAGTCTCATTTTTGAAATCGTTTGTTGAGACTAACATGAGACTGAGGAGGTTCAAAATCATGGACATAAGTAAAAAAGATTGGAAGCTATTTCGAGAAAGATTATCAGGCTGGCAGGAAAATTATATGGAAGGTCTTGTTAA
>ERZ835880.2058-NODE-2058-length-14393-cov-42.406403_pt1 | contig 14393 bp, 10 predicted proteins | sample MGYA00519944_ERZ835880 | MGnify/ENA primary metagenome ERZ835880 (study PRJEB31850, sample SAMEA3708787) | human gut metagenome | biome: human gut; feature: human-associated habitat; material: faeces | place: China | collected 2014 ... | reverse complement strand
TCGAAAATACGCAATACATCATTGCCCGGCATATCGACCGTGAGCATCCGCATTGTCACATCGTTTTCAATCGGGTGGATAATGACGGTAAGACGATTAGCGATAAGAACGACTTCCGCAGAAATGAAAAGGCTTGTAAGATGTTGACGGCAAAATACCGCTTGCACTTTGCCAATGGTAAAGACCATATCAAGGAGGAACGCTTGCGCCCATACGACCGAGCAAAGCATGAGATATACAAGGCGTTGAAAGAGGAATTGCCCAAAGCTCAAAATTGGAATGAACTGAAAGAAGCCCTTGCCGACCGTGACATTGATATGAAATTCAAGGTCAGCCGGACTACACGGGAAATACAAGGAGTCAAGTTTGAGTACAACGGCTTTTCTTTCTCCGGCTCAAAAGTCAGCCGTGAGTTCAGCTATTTGAATATCGACAACCGACTGGAGCAAAATGCTTGTGCATCCTCATTTGAATACCCCAAGCAAGGGTTCACGCATAAAGATGAAGAGGTGCAGCAAATCGTTTCCCATTCCGACAATGGTTCAAGCATCGGTTTTGGTCTGTTGAATGGCAGTTCATCATACGATGCCACTGCCGCAGAAGAAGCAGAGTTCAACCGCCTGATGAAAAAGAAAAAGGCTAAGCGCAAGCGAGGCTTTCGTTTATAACACACTATTTATTAACTTTTTAAATTCAATTAATTATGGAACAAAAAGATTTGATTCTTGATTTCAATCTCTACTTGTGTGAGAAGTTCGGCTACAGAAACAGTTGTAGCGTGATGCAAAATGCCAACGGCTTTTGCGTGAATATCCGTGAGCGTGATTTGGACTGCTACATCCGCTTCTGGGAGTACAGCAACGGAAGAGGCAACTTCCCCGACTGGAGCATCATCATCGTGCGCAGCAACTTCAAGAAGAACCAAGCCGAAAGCCTGAAAGACTTGGCTCGTTTCTTCCAAGAGTACATGCCACGCTATGGGTACAAATATCTCTGTACCGAAGGGGATGATTACAAGTATTATCAGACGCTCGGATTGAAGCTCATCCATCAAGACCTGTTTGGTCAAGAGAACTATGGATTGGCGATGAAGGATTTGAATGTCTGACACTTGGTTTAAGGTTAAGGAGGGGATTCTTCCTCTCCTTTTCTTTTTATATACCGATAAATCAGAATTTAGAGGCGATGGCGAAGCAACTCTACGATTACTGGTTTGTGCAGTTTGACTTTCCCAACAAAGATGGCAGGCCGTATAAATCAAGCGGTGGCAAAATGGTGTGGAACAAAAAGATTAAGAGAGAAATACCCGAAGGCTGGAAAGAAGTTACACTTAATGACTTTATAGATAAAAATAAAGGTGGAGATTGGGGATATGATACGCCAAAAGATGGAACAATCAAAGTAGGTTGTGTGCGTGGCGCAGATATTATTAAGCTAAATGATGTGCCCACAAGACATATTACATCGAAACACTCTGACCGACTTTTAGAAGATGGTGACATTGTGATTGAAATTTCTGGAGGAAGCCCAGTTCAAGCGACAGGTAGAGTCGCTTTGATAACAAACGGAGTTATAGAAAGAAATGGAGGAGCTTTAGTATGTTCTAATTTCTGTCAGTCATTCAATATGAAGAAACGAGAGTTTTCAGAGTACTTCTATTATCTATGGCAAAATCTCTATGATAATGATAACATGTTTAATTTTGAAGGTAAAACCTCTGGTATTAAGAATTTTCAAACAGATGTATTCTTGGCAAATTATTGGTTTGAAGTTCCAGAACCATTAATTGAAACATTTCATACTATTGTTGCGCAATACCACTTGATGATTGACCAGAATATAATCGAGAATAATAACTTGATTAAGCAGCGTGATAAGCTTTTGCCTCTGCTGATGAACGGTCAGGTGTCGGTAAATTCTGATTTAGCAGCCTCTTATATTATATATAAGGACAAAAATATCAGAATTATGAAAGAGAACATCATTCAGGCGATAGTTGCGAAGATGCAGCGTGACTTGGATTGCCGACAAATGGCACAGCTTAAAGCTGTGCTTGCATCAGAACTGCATAATGTAGAAATCATTGAAAAAAGCGATTGCGCCATACAGCAAACGCAAGAGAATGAGCATCTTCTTAACTCCTTTATATCAGCCAAAAAGATAGAGGGATGTTCAGACAAAACTCTGGCTTACTACCGTAATACCATTGAACGATTGCTGGTTACACTTTCTTTGGCTATTTGTCACATCAGCACAACGGACATCCGCTCCTATCTATCCGATTATCAAGAAGAACATCAATCGAGCAAAGTAACCATCGACAATATGAGGCGCATCTTCTCCAGCTTCTTTGCATGGCTTGAAGATGAGGATTATATCGCCAAAAGCCCGGTCAGACGTATTCACAAAGTAAAGACTGATTCTCTTGTAAAGGAGGTACTTTCTGACGAACAATTAGAGCAACTTCGTGATTGTTGCACCAACAAGAGAGACCTTGCCATTATAGACATTCTTGCATCCACAGGCATCCGTGTGGGTGAGTTGGTTAAACTGAACCGTGAGGACATAGATTTCCATGAGCGGCAATGTGTGGTATTCGGTAAAGGCAACAAAGAGCGTGTAGTTTACTTCAACGCCCGTACAAAACTACATTTGCAACAATATCTTAATGAGCGAACAGACGACAATCCCGCCTTATTTGTTTCCCTCAATTCGCCACATTCACGACTGACTATCAGCGGTGTGGAAGTTAGAATCCGAAAGTTAGGTCAATCCCTTTCTATGCCAAAAGTTCATCCTCACAAGTTCCGTCGAACCCTTGCAACAATGGCTATCGACAAAGGTATGCCCATCGAACAAGTACAGCGATTACTCGGTCATGTACGCATTGACACAACACTACACTATGCCATTGTGAATCAAAACAATGTAAAGTTGGCGCATAAGAAATATTTGGGATAACTGAACCACAAGAATCTGCTTAAAATTATGTAACTTTGCATTCAAATTGGATGCAAATGAAAAAATATAAATTGGGAGACATTGCTACTGTTGAAATCAGTGGCGTTGATAAAAAAATAACAGACGGAGAAAAAGAAATCCGTCTCTGTAATTTTGTTGATGTTTATTATAACTGGGCTATCACCATAGCTCAGCATGATAGTTTTATGCTTGCCACTGCTCGTCCCAATGAAATTTCCAAATTCCAACTGAAGAAAGGGCAAGTTGCATTGACAAAGGACAGTGAAACTCGCGATGATATTGGTATTTCCACTTATATAGCAGATGATTTTGAGGATGTTATATTGGGTTATCACTGCGCTCTAATATCTCCAAACAAAGATATTTTAGATGGACGCTATCTGAACGCACTTCTACATACCAACTACGCAAAAAAATATTTCGCTTGCAATGCCTCCGGAAGCGGACAACGCTATGCGTTATCCGTAGAAGCACTCAATTCTTTTCCTGTCCCAATAATTCCATTGCATGAACAGAAACAAATTGGCGAAATATTTTCTGCTTTAGACAAAAAGATTGAGCTCAATCGTCAGATAAATCAGAATTTACCGATACTTGACCGTTCATATAATTACAGGTCGTAATCTAAAAGCATTTTCATCTACTTCCATTTGGTACAACCTAATTTGCGGATTTAGTTCCTTGCGAACATATTGGATTATTTTTTCTTTCTCTGTTTGTTCTATATTGACACCAAAATAAATAGACTCAAAGCATTCGCCTTTCAGTGGCATATAGTGGCGTATCTCACGCCAATCCCATATTTCTTTTGTTAGCTTTGCCTGTTGAGGAGTAAATGCTGCATATATTGGACTTGGTTTTGGTATGACTAATCTAACCTCCTGCTCATATTCCCATTCCTTTGCTTTTGTCCGCCATTGATAACTGAATAAATCTTTTGTGGTATGATATGCGTTAGGACGCTCTATTATATCCTGATATTGAACATCAAGAACAAGTGGTTCAAGATATAGTGTGCCAAACATCGGTGGAACAGATTCCATTACTTTGTCTACATCAAGTCCTATACAAATACCTTTGTGGTTACAACAATAATGACTCCACATGAGTAATGAATCATTGATTTTTGATAAACTACATAGCCATGTATCATTGCGCAAATTGAGTGCATCGTTTTCCTCTTTCTCTACCCACCAATCCTTTGGTATCCATCCTTGAAGTTCAGTGTCCGGCACATTTGAGTAGTCAATTAATTTTGGATGACAATCGAAAGGGTCATTCAGTTGAGACGCATTAGTGAATTGAAGGTCTTGATTTCCAATCATGCACTTTGCGCCAACTATATCTAAATATTTGTAGAGTATGCGAGACATTTTTATTCTATTGTTATTTGTCCATTCATTAAAAGTGGTAAAAGTTCGTCACGCTGCTTAGTCAAAACTTTAAGCTGTGCGATATTATCATGTAATTGTCCTATTATATTTTCAATTAGTAGGGAGAATTTTATTGCTATTTCAGAATTGTAAGGAAAATCAAATTTCATCATAAGTTCTGGATTTATTCTTCTGTGGCTATGAGAAGTGCCAGTAGCACCTTGCGTACAGTATTCAATGAATTTTGCATTTTTAGCCAACATGAACAAGAAACCTTTTGTTTTCATAGAAGTAGGATTCCATACAACAAATTCTGTTGAACAAATCTGATTGGATTCTCTATTTCCACAGATTACTCGACTTGTCCAAGGATTAAGTTTAGATACCAAAATACAATTGTTCGTGACTGTAAACTTTGCACTATGAATATCTATTCCATATTCTTCTGCGTAAGTTCCTGTTTTATCATATTCTGGCAAGCTATAATGTTTGAATAATTCATTAGGTCTCGCTTGTGGATTAACAGTTTCCTTTGAGATACTTGCTAATTGATAGATGTTTGTATTTATCCACTCTTTTGGAATCATTCTTTTTAACTTTTCATTCCATACCATTTCTCCACCGCTTGACTTATATGGTTTGCCCTCCTCGTTTGGAAAATCAAACTGCACAAACCAGTAATCGTAAAGTAGTTTTGTCATCGCTTCTAAATTCTGATTTATCGCTCGATTAAGTTCAATCTTGCGGTCAAGACTACGAAGCAACTTGCCAATACGTTTCTGCTCAGCTAATTCAGGAATCCATACGGTACAATCCCTGATTTTATCAGGCGAAGTATGACGAATTTTGGTTTGTTGGGCAGCTGCACTTAATTGTTGCTTGACTAAAGTAGAAGATATGAGATAGAAAGCGAAATCCTTGTCTAACAGTTCTTCTTTACAAATAATCTTTGCCACATCTTGACTTTGAATATATTTACCACTTTCTGGGATAATGGCGGTAGAGCCAAGTAAACCAATAGCCTGTTCTGTCAGAGGGGTTATTATATCCCCCTCTTCCATTAAAAACTCCGGTTTAAAATCACCGACATAATAAAGATTGTCTTTTGACTTATTTTCCTTGAAGCAATTATTTTGATAGTCGAAGTTTCCACAAGTCAAACGAATGTATTTTCCCTCAGTGGCGTAAAATTCGCCACTGAGACTTGCTCCTCTTGTTACATCAAGTATCTCTCCTAATTTATATTTTGTCAATTTCATTACTGCTTTTTATTTGTCCCACAGTTTGTGGGACTATTTTAATTTTTCAAATCTTTCCACAACTTGTGGAAGAATTACTTATCCAACATTCCTTTAATCTGTTTATCAAAGTCAGAATCAATACGTTGGGTTTTATTAAAAATGTCATATTCGCTTTCTGCCTTTGCCTTGGCTTGTGCCGCAGAAATGCGTCCTTTATCCGGCAATATCTGATATTTGCGGAAAGTCAGAAACTCATTGACACTGGCTGCAAACTGCTCCATATTAAACGTGTTCTCTCGTTCAATGAGGTCTTCGATATAATCAAAATATCCAGTTACGGCACGTTCTAACCGACGGATTTCATTCTCCTGCAAATAGTTTTTGGCTATTGACACATCCGATTTCAAGATACGTCCGTCAGGGGCATTCTTCCATGTGGTCAGCCCCATGTGTTCTTGGGTATGGTCTGCCTTAGTGTAGATGATTTCTGCTGCCGTTTGCCCAGTAATGGCATAGTGAAAACGGTTTTGTATCATGGCATAGAAATCGTGTGTGGTAGGCGAGTTCTTGTCATAGTCAATACTGCACTCTGCGTATATATCGGTAATCTGCTGCCAAATACGCCGTTCACTGGCACGGATAGAGCGTACTCTTTCAAGCAATTCACGGAAATAGTCCTTTCCGAATACAGCTGTTCCCTGCTTTAAGCGTTCATCGTCAAGTACAAATCCCTTTTTGATGTACTCATTGAGAATCTTGGTAGCCCATTGGCGGAACTTGGTTGCTTTGGGAGAAGAAACTCGGTAGCCAACTGCGATAATCATATCCAAATTATAGAAATCGACCAACTCTTCAACCTCACCTCGTATGCCTCGATTTACGACAGTTGCAATTTTTGCAACTGTCGTGTCTTGCTGTAGTTCTTCATCCTTGAAGATATTCGCTATATGTCGGCTGATACCCGATTTGTCAATACCAAAAAGCTCTGCCATAGCCTTTTGCGTACACCAAATGGTCTCGTCTTTTATTACCACCTGCACCTTACCCTCTTTATCGGGAAGGCTGTATAGCAAAAACTGGATTTCGTTACTCATTGTTGCCTACATTTGCGTTGAACTGCAAAGCATCCAACTGTTTCATAATTTCCTCTTCCAAACGATGGCTCTCTGTAAATTGCTCGGAAAGGATTTGCTTGTAGTCCGCCATTCGGGAATTAAACTCTTCTTCCGTTATATCTACATAATCAATCTTGATGTCGAAATATTGTCCGGCAGAAAGAGAATAGCCCTTTTCCTTTATCTCATCGTAAGTAACAGCCACAGAAAAATCCTCCACTGCCTCCTTGCGCTGGAATGTGCCGACAATCTTTTCTATCTCTTCATCGTCCAGACGCACCTTTTTTAATCCGTTAGCATCTTTGTATTCCTCGCCCAATTTGCTGGCATCAATCAAGATTACTTTGTCGGCAGTTGCAGACTTGTCAAAGAACAGCACACTGACATTTGTACCTGTATTGGCAAACACGTTGCTTGGCATAGAAACACAGCCAAATACCACTTTGTCATCTACAATTTTATGAAGAATTTTGTTCTCAATGCCGCTTTTGGCTGTAATAAAACCAGTAGGGATAACAATCGCACCTTTACCTGTCTTTTTCAGTGAATTGATAACGTGCTGAATGAAACAGGTATATATAGCCATTGACTCTTTCTTTTTGGCGGGTACATTTGGGACTCCTGCCCAAAAACGGGCTGGCATGGCGGCTATCTTCTCGCGAGTGTCCGAGAAGTCCATCTTGAAAGGAGGATTGCTCACCACAAAATCAAACTGGCGCAACTGCTGCCCGTCATCGCTCTTGTGATAAGGGCTTACAAGCGTATCGCCCTGAATGGCATTGTCAAGCGAAGACACAAGTCCATTGAGCAACAAATTCAGTTTCAACATCTTGTTGCTTCGCTGGGAAATATCTTGCGAGAAGATGGTGCAACGATCTTCGCCTATCTGATGGCTGAGTGCCATAAGCAATGTACCCGTTCCTGCCGATGGGTCGTAACACTCCATGCTATGTAGGTCGGCATTGTCACCCACCAACAGACGAGCCATAATCGTGGCAATGGCGTGGGGGGTATAGTATTCCGCATATTTACCGCCTCCGGCTGTATTATAGTCTTTTATCAAATATTCAAAGATACTGGAGAAGAAATCGTAATTCTGTGCAAACGCTTCTTCAAAGGAGAAATTCACGAGTTTATCCACCAGAGCACGGGCGAATGGCGCACGTTGTGCCGAATCGGTCACAAACGGTGTCAATGCCTCAAACAATGGAATCTTCGTGTTGGCTGTGGTCTGTGTGGAAAATATATCCGCATTTTGTTCCGCTATATCTGTCATAGTGGAATCGAAGATAGTATCAAAATCCCCTTTTCCCTGTTGATTCCAAAGATTGGCTATCAGATGATAAGGTTCAAGCATCGGAACATCTGGAGAGATGGCACTCTGAATAAGCATACGTTCATCGTCAGAAAGATTCTCGTATGCTGTTTCCCATTTTACATCTCCCGTCAATTTCTTGGCAATCTCACTTTTCGCATTTTTTAATTCATAACCGAATTTGTCATTCAGGAACTTATAGAGAAATACCTGAGTGATAATCTTATATTCGTTACCATCGTTTCCCATGCCGTATGATTGGCAGGTGGCTTTAAGTCCGTCGATGAGCCTTAATGTTTTTTCTTTAATATCTGACATAATCTTTATGCAATGCCGTAAGTGGCGTTATATTGGTTGATATACTGTTGTGAAATGCGTGTCTGAATAAATTTGTAATCCTCCATTTCGGGCTTTATTTGTGGGAAATGGAACAGACATCCATTGATAAGAGCCATCACCGTGCGTCCGAAATAAGCATCCTTTTTCAGAATGTCGTTACGGTCATATACTTTGGCATCCACATCCTCTTTTATAATATTGAGAATGGCAGCAATCTCTTCGTCAAGGAAAGAGAACATAGGCTTCTGTCCCTTATCTTCCCTCTGCTTATTCACTTCACGAATACGCTTGTGTACACGAGCAAATTTTTCATCGCCCTTGTACTTTTTCAACAAGACATTATTGCGTTTTTGTAAGTCTTGCAGACGACCGATGATTTCATCCAAAGCCTGTGTTTCTTCGTTGAACTTGGCTATCGTGTCAATCACAAAACCGTGTTCCTTGAAGCGCTCCATAAAGGCTTCACGCAACGAGATAAACTCCGGATCGTCTTGGTCGAAGTTTTGGGTAAATGAAGAAATGGTACGTTGCCATTTCTCTTTCAATTCCACACCACCGGATATAAGGCGCATTTCCTCTTGTCCTATTTTGGAAAAAGTGAACTCTATATCCATCATTGCCTCATTGATTAGAGTTTTCGTTTCCTCATTTGTATTGAAAGCCTCTTTCTGATTGATGATACTTATCCGTCTTTGCACCTCAGAGAGTAGTTGCGGCAACTTGGTGATTTCGAGTTTGGCAAATTGCTCTTTCATTTCATCATCACCGAATGTACGCACGATGTTCGCCATGTTCTTGGCTGATTCCAATGCCTGTTTGAGGTCGAGCAATACAGCTTTATCCTCTTCGGTGGAGATTTCAGAAGAAAATTCTTCCGCATTATCGTATGTGTAATTGAAAAGCGTTTGCCGAACTTTCTTCATCTGATTCAATATCTCTTCCTTGTCCTCAATGACTTGGATAAAGGTATCGGTGGCAGCGGATTCGCCAGTCTCATCCACGTCATTAAAGCGGTTTAACTCTTGCAAATATGCTTCATTGGTTTCCTTGAAGTTGCGCTTGATGTCGGCAAAGTCAATGACAAAACCGTAACGCATACCGGGATAAGGACGGTTTACACGTGTTATGGCTTGAAGCAGATTGTGGTCTTTCAATTTGCGTCCGAAATACAGGCGTTTCAAACGCGGCGCATCAAAACCAGTCAAAAGCATATTGAAGACAATGAGAATATCCACTGTCATATTTTTCTTGAAGTCCTTGACTATCTGCTTGCGAGTTTCCTTGTCATCCGTATCGTGAAGAATGATTCCGGCTTTCAGCGGTCTGTATTTTGATTTGTAATCCACTTCCGGTTCACCCACTACATACGAACCATCGGAAAGTTTTATCTTGATGGGCTTCGGCTGATACTTCTGCCATTCTTCTTGAAATACATCATAAAGCCGCCTTGCCTGTTCGCTGGTTTCACAAATGACCATACCGCCTAAAGTTTCATCTCCTTGTATCTTGCGAAACTCTTTTAAGTCCGTCATAATGTAACGGGCTAACTCGTTTACATAACTTGGATGCTCTATGATTTCCGACTTACGAATGTCTTTCTTTTGCACAAGGGTTTCCAGTTTATCGTACACATCAGACAAACGCTCTTTATAGGAAGTTTCTATATCTTCACGTATGATTTTCAGCGTGTAGCCATCCGCAATGGATTTATCGTAATAATAGGTATGCAAATAGTTTCCGAACACCTTGCAACTGGCACGTTCCTCTTTTAACAACGGGGTACCTGTAAGTGCGATTTTAACCGCATCGGCGTCGGCATCAAAGAGATTGGCAAGAAAGCAGCCACCGGGTTTATATCCTCGGTGTGCCTCGTCAAGAATGAAGATGCGTTGAAGATTGGTTGCATAATCACTGATGCGTACTTTTTCTTTATCCTCGGCAAAGCGTTGAATGTTCACAACCGTGATTTCTGCCTGTCCGCTTACACCTTGTTGTGCCTGATTACTGCGGAATTGCTCCATCAGTTCGGCTCTTGTATTGGCGGTAGATACAACCAATCCACGAGCTTCAAACTCTTGTGTGGCTTGTTCCAAAAGATCAAGGCGGTCTACTATGAAATAGAATTTGGCAACCTTATTCTGTTTGGAATAGAAATCGTTGAGAATATAGGTCAGATAGTATGACAAGGCGGTTTTACCACTCCCTTGTGTATGCCAGACTACGCCCGATTTCACCCCCTCCGCCAGTTTTTGGCGAATAGCTAACGATGCAAACAATTGTTGGTAACGCATGATATGCTTTTGGTCGGTAGATTCTATCTTTCCATCCACCTCACGCTCCATACGGACATAGGCAATACCATATCTAATGATATACAACAACCGTTCAGGCGAGCACATGGATGTTAGGATTCTGTTTGTAGGGGTGTTGAAACCAAGATTTGTCTGGTACTCAGGACTTGTATGAATGACCTGGCAATTGTAATCAGACAATATCTGTTTTTCCACCGTCTTGTCAATCTCCTTATACGGATAGTCACGATGGAACGGTGCTATTTTCTGACCGCTTAAATTTTCTTCACGGAAGCAATTGAATGGTGCGTATGAACGTGCCCCAGTACAATAGAAAGCCCCTTGTATGGGTACGATACCGCCCAACGCATCATATTCCATATTGTTGCTGAATATCATCAACTGCGTAATGTTGATGAAGCGGCGAAACTTTTTATTTGGGAAGCGTTCTTTATTCATTCGTGCGCTCTCTGCCAACATACCACCATGATTGTTGGGTTTCTTCACTTCTACAAAACAAAGTGGCAATCCGTTTACGAATAAAGTAATGTCAGGACGAAATTCGTCTTGTCCGTTCTTACAGGTAAATTCGGCTGTGAAATGGAACGTATTATTCCCAATGTTATCAAAGTCTATCAGCTTTACAGGCGAAACAGCTTTGAGACGGTTGTAAAAGCCTCGACCGAGGTCATCATCGTTCAGCTCCTTACGAATATCTTTCAAAACTTGAAGAAACTCTCCCTCATGTCCGGGATTCAGATTCTTAAACTGCCGTTCAAATACCTGCAAAAGAATATTCGTGTCACTGTCATAGACCGTGCCATTCTTATCTTCACTCAACTTGCCGAAGTAAGTATATCCTATTCGGGTGAGGTGAACCATTGCAGGCATCTGCACCCGTGTAGCTTCCGAAAACTGTTTCATATCACCTATCCTTTTTGTCGGTTATCAAATCCTTCAAATCGACCTGCAATATCTCTGCTATCTGTTGCAAGGTCTCTAAATTTGGTTGAATCCTATTACAAGCATAAGCATTTACCATACTGAAACTTTTATCAAGCTTCTTCGCCAACCATGTTTGAGAAATGCCTTTTTCCAAAAGGACAGCCTTTATTCTATTCAATTTCATTCTTTGATGTGATTTTGTAGTGCAAATATAGTGAATTATATTCAATAATCAGGATTATTTCGTATTTTTGCATTCTTAATTTTAAATAAACGATTTTATGGAAATTAGAGAAGCAATTATTCATGCATTAGATGGTGATGCCATATTATTTATTGGTTCTGGTTTTTCACTTGGAGCAATTAATGAGGGGAATAAAAAAATCGAGACAGCAACTCCACTTGCACATAAATTATTAACGGAATGCGATTTTGAAGAAAAAGATTTCACAAATGATTTAGGAATAGCTTCACGAATTTATCAAAGCACTAAAAGCGAAATCGATTTAATCGAGTTTTTGCGTAAAGAATATACAGCAATAGATGTTACTCCCGAACAGGAAATTATAGCACAAATTAATTGGCAACGCATCTATACAACTAATTATGATAATGTTTTTGAATTAGCCTGTGAGAAGAACAAAAAGAAAATACAATCTGTCACATTATCTGATAGACCAAATGATTTTAAAAACAAGTCAAATCTCTGTATACACATAAATGGAGACATTAAAAGACTTACCCAAGAAAAGCTTAATAGCGAATTCAAATTAACAAATGTCAGTTATTTAACTGAAGACTTTAATAAAAGCGAATGGTTAACCCTTTTTAGAAGCGATTTACAAACTGCAAAATCAATAATTTTCATTGGATATTCTATGCAGTATGATTTGGATTTACAACGTATAGTATATTTAACCCCGAAGTTAATAGATAAAACTTTTTTTATAATAAGCGAGCAAGCATCAAAAACTGAGCAAGCGCTTATCAAAACATTTGGGATGCCGTTTCCTATTGGCATTAAAAAACTCACAGAACATATAAATGAAATCAAGAAAAATCATGTACATATAACAAAATTGCCAGATAGCTATCTATGCTTTAGTAAACCTAAAATAAAAGATTTTCCTTCTTCAATATTGGACATAGATGAGTTTAACTTATTAGTTCGTGGGGAATACAACATTGATAATCTGTATTATTCAACTATCAATCCAACTGATTTTGTATATTCCATACATAGAAGCAAACATGAAGAAGTTATTAAATTAATCAAAACAGGAGAGCATAATATTCTTATACATTCGGACCTAGGTAATGGGAAAAGTATTTTCATGACAACATTAACCGCTTTCTTATCTAAAGAAGGATACAATGTATTGAGATTCAATAAATATTATACCACATACAATCGTGAAATAGAACAAATTTGCCAAAAGGAAGGCCAACATATACTTGTTTTTGATGACTATATGTCATACATAGACTGTTTGAAAGAATTAAAAATACATAGAACAAATCAAATTTTGATTCTTTCAGAACGCAGCGCAATGAATGATATTTATTACAACAGTCTGTGTGATTTATTTGGAGACTTTCACAATATAGACCTTAATAGACTTGACTCTAATGAAATTAAGCAATTTGTAAACATATTAGACCATTATGGATTTTGGAATAAATTCTCCGCTGAACGAATTGATAGAAAAGAGGATTATATTAAAACAGTATGTAAAGGGCAAATTAAAAATATCATTCTTAAATTACTCAATTCAAAAACTATCTTAGAGAGTTTTCAGAAATTAATCACGTCAATAAGAAAACGAAATGGCTATTATGAAGCCATACTTTTTATACTAATTGCTAGGGTATCAAAATTAGATCTTGATTTAGAGGATTTAGCATACAGTCTAAATATGTCTCAATTAAATAGTCCAAGTTTTCAAAAAGATCCTCATGTCAGAGAATTTGTTGATTTTAGCACCTATTCAATAAAATCAAAATCTTCAATAATATCCCAAGTCTTATTACAACAAATATTTGATTCAACAATCGTTGTGGATGTTATGCTATCTATCTTCCGTAATCTTAATGCACATCGTCATGACGAAAAAATAAAAAGAATTTTAAAAAATATGATGATGTTTACCAACATACAACAAACCATAAACAAAGATGATGCAAACTATAAACATAATATATTGAGGTATTATGAAAACATCAAGCCACTTTCTTCGTGCAATAAGAATCCACATTTTTGGCTTCAATATGCCATTGTAAAATTATCTGAATATGATTATGAACAAGCACAAATATATTTTGATACAGCATATTCTTTTGCTAAAAAAATAGAGAATTTTGATACCTATCAAATAGATAATCACTATGCTCGTTTTATTATAGAAAATGAAATAAAGTTTGGAACAAAAGCAACATGCATGCAAGCATTTAGTTATGCACATTCTATACTAATGGATCCTAAACATAAAACAGAAGTTAGATACTACCCCTATCGTGTAGCACAAAATTATTATCCATTCTATGAGCGCTTTTATAAAGAATTAAGTCATAAAGAACAAGAAATATTTATACAGTCATGCTTTGAGATATTAAAACGATTAAAGTCATATTTAGAAACTACGACAACAGCTTCTGATCGTACAGACGTAAAGAAATCCGAGAAAAATTTACTGCGAATATTCAAAGAATTAAATATTACTTATGAAACCAAATGAATGTAAGCATCCGATAAAGTACACATTGTATTTTCATAAAATAGAAAACTCGATATC
>ERZ835880.2050-NODE-2050-length-14423-cov-3.838391_pt1 | contig 14423 bp, 9 predicted proteins | sample MGYA00519944_ERZ835880 | MGnify/ENA primary metagenome ERZ835880 (study PRJEB31850, sample SAMEA3708787) | human gut metagenome | biome: human gut; feature: human-associated habitat; material: faeces | place: China | collected 2014 ... | reverse complement strand
CTGGTGCTGATTTTCGTGGTGTTCAAGCTGGTGGCCGGCGGCTTCGACGCCGGCAGCGGCACGGCGTCTCACCAGGTGCCGAACCTTCTGGGCAAGACCCTGGAGGAGGCCGAGGCCCTGCCCGAGGTGAAGGACATCTTCCGCATCGAGGTGCTGGGCACCAAGCCCAGCGACAAGTATGAGCCCGGCCAGATCGTGGAGCAGGACCCCGCCAGCGGCCGCAGCCGCAAGAACAATCTGGTCATCAAGGTCTACCTCTGCGCGGAGGAGGATGGAACGCTGATGCCCAACGTAGTAGGCAATGAGTTCCTGCAGGCCAAGACAGAGCTGAACAACCTGCACCTGGATCTGGATATCCAGCGGGCGGATGCCTATTCCCCCGACATTCCCGAGGGACAGGTGATGGAGAGCTCTCCTGCCTCCGGTGAGCAGCTGAAGAAGGGTGACACGGTTGTGCTGACCGTCAGTAAGGGGCCGGAAACCAAGCCTCTGACCGTTTCCAGCTTTGTCACTATGACCATCGACGACGCGGCCGCCCAGGCCGAGGCCATGGGGCTCAAGGTGGGTGAGCATCAGTATGAGTACAGCGACAAGCCCGAGGGCACCGTCATCGGCCAGAGCATCCAGCAGGGCACCGAGGTGCAGTCCGGCACAGAGATCGTGTTCACTGTCAGCAAGGGCAGCAGCTCCGCTGAGCGGGTGGTGGTGTTTGACATTCCCGACCAGTACCGCAGCGACAGCAATCTGAAAATCGAGGTCATGCAGGATGGCAGCATCATCCACTCCACCTATGTGGACGGCGGCACCGCCTCCTTTACCTACACCTTCCACGGCAGCGCCGGTTCCACCTCCACCATCAAGCTGTATATCAACGGAACCGAGGCCGTGGCCCAGGAGATCACGTTTTGATCCGGGGACGCATTGAAAAGGCCCTCAGCGGGTTTTACTATGTGAACACCGGGGCGGAGACCCTGCAATGCCGGGCCCGGGGCAAGTTCCGCCGGGAGGGGCTGTCCCCCCTGGTGGGGGACTGGGTCCAGGTCCGGGAGCTGGGCGGCGGCGAGGGTTTTGTGGAGGCGGTGGAGCCCCGCCGCAACGCCTTCGACCGCCCGGCGGCGGCCAACATCGTAAACAAGATACCCGCCGAGGTAGGCGCGGCGAACCGGCTTAGCAACAGGTTCTCCTTCCAAGCGTCCCAACTTCCCCATAAATCGCCCGGAAGCAAGACAAACATATAATATAAAGCCACGAATATCCACGGAAACGCAGCCGTAGCCATCGCTATGAAATAATCTTCGGTATAAGACTTCCACCGGGTCTTATCAATCTCGAACTCACGCCCCACATTAATCATGATAAACGCAAGGCAAATAAACAAAAATGTATTAGAGATCGTCTTTACCAGCGAATACTGTTCCCCCACCATAGCGGGAAGCATTTGCGACACGACCAAACCCAACACTAGAAAAAAAGAGAATAAAAGAACTTTTTTCATTCAGATAAAACTATATTAATATTTACACAATAAAATGCAGGGGCAGGGTTCCTCATGAGCCTTGTCTCTACAAAAAACAATTGAAAATTGAATTAGTTGATCGCTTGCTACTCTTTTAGATAAGCGGTCTCAACCTTTAACAAGCGATTCTTGAGGCGTTCGGCCTCCCCTTTACGGATACGAAGCGTCATCTCGCAATCCATCTCGAACTTCTGTGAGATGATAGCGGGGTTATCCTCTTTTACGATACGCATGATCCCGTTCAGGTATGGGTATTCGAAAACGACCGTGATGTCCTCGTCTACCGTACGTTCCTCGATCTCTGCGGCGGCGATAGCCTCGGCGGCGGCCGTGCGATAAGCGACGATCAGCCCGCTGGTTCCTAACTCGATTCCACCAAAGTAACGTACTACGACAATCAATAAATCGGTCAGCTCATTCGAGTTGATCTGTCCGAGGATCGGTTTCCCGGCCGTGGAAGAAGGCTCCCCGTCATCGTTGGCCCGGAACGTCTGCCGCTCTGGACCTAACATATACGCCCAGCATACATGGCGGGCATCATAATATTGTTTACGGTATTTCTCCAGTTGCTCCTTCACCTCTTCTACCGTACGCACGGGGATAGCATACGAGATAAAGCGGCTGCGCTTCTCGGTATAATATCCCTCGGCTACTTGCTTGATGGTCTTGTAACTGTCGTCTGCCATAAATCAATCCGGTATTTTAGTGTTAGACACTTCCTCCCGGTACGCCCGGAAATCTTTCATGATCTCTTCGATCTCCTCGATGAAATAAGGATCTTTCACCTTATTCCTCACCTCCTCATAATAGGTCTCTATGGCAGCCAACGCACATACGTCCTGCCCTCTCAGCACGAAGTAAGGTTCCTCCTTCTCCACGCACTGCTTGATCATTTGTATAGGATTCTTCATTTTTTCTTATTTGCTATATCTAACTCTTCTTTCAAGAACGGAGCCGTAAACCCGACACCACTCTTTGCTAAAGCTTCCGGAGTTCCGGTAAAAAGGACATTGCCTCCACGACGACCGCCCTCGGGACCCATATCGATCAAGTAATCGGCGCTCTTGATAACATCGAGGTTATGTTCGATAACGATGATCGTGTTGCCTTTATCCACCAACTTGTTCAATACCCCCAGCAAGACCCGGATATCCTCGAAGTGCAGACCGGTGGTAGGTTCATCCAATACATAAAGCGTCTTTCCCGTATCCCGCTTTGCCAGCTCGGTAGCCAGCTTGACACGTTGGCTCTCGCCACCGGATAAGGTAGTAGAGGGTTGCCCCAACTTGATATATCCCAGACCTACATCTTGCAGGACCTTGATCTTGGATAAGATCGTCGGGATATTCTCGAAGAACTCCACTGCCATATTAATCGTCATATCCAAGATATCCGCAATTGATTTCCCACGAAAACGAACCTCTAGGGTTTCCCGGTTATATCGCTTGCCGTGACAATCCTCGCAAGGCACCAGCACGTCCGGTAGGAAATTCATCTCGATCGTCTTATAACCATTTCCCTTACAGGTCTCGCACCGTCCGCCCGATACGTTAAAAGAGAAACGTCCCGGTTTATACCCTCTCACCTTCGATTCCGGAAGTTCCACGAACAGATTCCGGATATCCGAGAATACCCCCGTATAGGTAGCCGGGTTGCTCCGGGGGGAACGACCGATCGGAGATTGATCCACATTCACGATCTTATCTACATGCTCGATTCCCTCGATGACGTCGTATGCCAAGGGGTCTTCCAGCGAGTGATAGAAATGCTGGCTCAAGATCGGTTGCAGCGTGCGATTTATCAAGGTAGACTTTCCGCTACCCGACACACCCGTGACGCAAATAAGCGTACCCAAGGGAAAAGACACGTCCACATGCTTCAGGTTATTGCCACTGGCTCCCTTGATCGTAATAAACTGCCCGTTGCCTTTCCGACGCTCGGCAGGAACGGCTATCTCCGTGTTTCCATTCAGATAGGAAGAGGTCAAGGTATCTACACGCAACATCTCCTTGGGCGTTCCCTCAAAGACGACCTCACCACCCAGACGGCCCGCTTTAGGCCCCATATCCACCACGTAATCGGCACTCAGCATCATATCCTTATCATGCTCCACGACGATCACGGAGTTTCCCGTATCACGCAATTGTTTCAGGGAATTAATCAAACGGACGTTGTCCCGTTGGTGTAAACCGATACTCGGCTCATCCAATATATAAAGTACGTTCACCAATTGACTTCCGATCTGGGTAGCCAAACGGATACGCTGGCTCTCACCGCCAGACAAGGTAGCGGAACCCCGGTTCATGGAAAGATAATCCAATCCCACATCCAGCAAGAAGCGCAGGCGGGAGCGTATCTCCTTCAATATCTCCGTAGCGATCCGAAGCTGTTTCGGGTCCAGCTTCTCCTCGATACCCTCCAGCCACTCGTATAATTCCGAGATATCCATGGCCGACAACTCGGCGATATTCTTTCCCGCTATCCGGTAGCTCAACGCCTCCTTATTCAATCGCCAGCCGTTACATTCCGGACAAGTGGCCATCTTGATGAATTGTCCCGCCCATTTCTGCGCCGAGGCGGATGCCTCGCTCTCCTGTTGCATCAAGATATACTTGGCGACTCCCTCATACGACAAAAAATAGTTAGACGATCCTAACGAGTCATTCTTGATCTGCAACCGCTCGTCCGTACCGTTCATGATCTCGTCCATCGCCTCCTCGGGAATATCCCGTATAGGCGTCTTGATCGTCACGCCATGCTTTTGGCAAAGCGCCTCAATCTGCCAGAATATCAACGAATTCTTATATTTACCCAAAGCGACGATGCCACCGCTATATATACTTAAGGATGGATCGGGAACGATCTTGTCCATATCCAACAAATTGACCTGTCCTAAGCCTTTACATTTCGGACACGCTCCTTGAGGGGAGTTGAACGAGAAATTATGCGGAGCCGGCTCACTGTAAGACAATCCGGTCACCGGGTCCATCAAACGACGACTATAATGGCGAACCTCGTTAGTCTCGGCATCCAGTATCAGCACAAGGCCATCGCCTTGCTTCATGGCGATCTTCAAGCTCTCTTTCAAACGACGCTCGTCTGCCTCGGAGACAATCATCTTATCGATCACCACCTCGATGCTGTGCATCTTATAACGATCCAGCTTCATCCCATGGAAGATCTCTTTCAACTCGCCATCGACACGGACGTTCAGATATCCTTTTTTACGTATCTGCTCGAAAAGTTCCTTATAGTGCCCCTTACGATTACGGACCAACGGAGCCAAGAGATACGTTTTTTTCCCGTTGTACTCATCCAAGATCAGCCGTAAGACTTGATCCTCGGTATATTTCACCATCTTCTCCCCGCTCAAATAGGAATAGGCCTCTCCCGCCCTAGCGTAAAGCAAACGGAAAAAGTCATAGATCTCGGTAGTCGTACCGACGGTGGAACGAGGATTCTTATTGGTTGTCTTTTGCTCAATGGAGATAACCGGACTCAGACCCGTTATCTTATCCACATCGGGTCTCTCCATATTCCCTAAGAAATTCCGGGCGTAAGCCGAGAATGTCTCCACATACCGCCTTTGTCCCTCAGCGAAAATCGTATCGAACGCCAATGATGACTTGCCGCTACCACTCATGCCGGTAATCACCGTCAACTTATTCCTCGGAATCTCTACATCTATATTCTTCAGATTATGAACACGTGCGCCAAGTATGGATATGCGCCCGCCTTCCAATGCCTGCTTATCTTTTATCATCTTTTACCTATCTGGTTTTAGGGGCCGTAAAGATACGAAAAAAACAGAAGCCAATCAAACTTTCCAGCAAATCATAGTGTAATCTCCGCCACTTCCTCCAGCCTGTTTGTTCCCTACGGGAAGACCTCGCAGTATCCACTGTAGGAACTAGAGTTTCTATTTATCCTTCACCTCTGGCTGGGGAGAAGGAGCCTGCATGTTCTCATAAAACCTTTTTTTCTCCTCGTTACTTTTTTGGACAAGGCTTGTCACATATACCGTAAATATTGGAAACATCATCATGCCCAAAGCAGCCAATACGACCGAAAGGACTCGCCCCGTAACCGTAATAGCGGATATGTTAGAGCCAACCGTTGTCACATCCATAAACGCCCACCATAGAGCGTCCCCATAATTAGCCACCAACGGGTTCACCTTGTGCTCCAAGACAAAAAATATAAGACTTGAGAAATAAACCGTGGCCAGCAACATCGTCAAGTAAGAGACAAACAAGCCCGACGCCTTATTGTACGACAACCATCCCACCACGATCGCCAACGCATACCCACCCCGTACCAAAGGAACGAAACGTAAGAAATAACTAAGCTCGGGTGAGGTGATAATATGATAATATTCTATTATATTTTGGTAAGGGATCGCTACGAGCAAGAAAATAAAGTGCGTTCGCAAATAACGTAATTTATCTTTCGACAGGAAAAATTCCAAAACAAAATCGAAAAGAAAAAACAAACAGATCCATAATTGAATCTTCTTATAAGAAGTTTGCGTGTAAAAGGGAATATTCTTAAATGTATCGATGGAGATACTGATAACCAAGAACAGCGACAACAATAGTATAATGATATGTAACACACCATATACTCCCTTCTTTCTCAATGCGAAATCAAATACGGCCATTTTCATAAGCGTTACTATTTATTTAATTATAATCCTTTTCATTTTGGTTTATGACAACAAACCTCATATACCATTTGTTTAAACAGCGAAATGTGTTAATTAACCAAGTTTTACGTAGCAAAAACAAAACATCTTCTTTGATTCGCTGTTATAAACTCAGACTTAAACGAGAGAAGTAATTCTCATTTTTAAAACATAAATCTATGGCAAATATCAACAAGACAGTAAAGCTAGGTGTGTTTACCCTAGCAATCATGAACGTGACGGCAGTAGTATCTTTACGCGGACTGCCAGCAGAAGCCGTATACGGACTAAGTTCGGCTTTCTATTACTTATTCGCGGCAATCGTATTCTTAATCCCGACCTCTTTGGTGGCAGCGGAATTAGCGGCAATGTTCCAAGACAAACAAGGTGGTGTATTCCGTTGGGTAGGTGAGGCCTATGGAAAACGTCTAGGCTTTCTGGCTATCTGGGTTCAATGGATTGAAAGTACGATCTGGTATCCGACAGTATTAACTTTTGGAGCCGTATCCATCGCCTTCATCGGTATGGATCATCCCGAAGATATGCTGCTGGCGAATAACAAATACTACACATTAGCGATCGTGTTAATTATTTATTGGCTGGCTACATTTATCTCACTAAAGGGATTGAGTTGGGTTGGAAAAGTAGCGAAAATCGGAGGTATGGTAGGTACTATCATACCAGCGGCGTTACTCATCATTTTAGGTATCGTATACCTAGCGACTGGCGGGCATTCCAATATGGATTTCCACAGTAACTTCTTCCCCGACTTCAGTAAATTCGACAACTTAGTCTTAGCCGCAAGTATCTTCCTTTTTTACGCAGGTATGGAAATGGGCGGTATTCACGTGAAAGACGTTGACAATCCTTCTAAAAACTATCCGAAAGCTGTATTTATCGGTGCCTTGATCACCGTTGTAATCTTCGTACTAGGAACTTTTGCGTTGGGTATTATTATCCCAGAGAAAGACATCAATCTTACGCAAAGTTTATTAGTGGGATTCGACAATTACTTCAAGTACATTCATGCCTCATGGTTATCCCCAATTATCGCTATCGCTTTGGCATTTGGCGTATTAGCAGGAGTATTGACATGGGTCGCTGGTCCTTCCAAAGGTATATTCGCAGTTGGTAAAGCAGGTTATCTGCCCCCGTTCTTCCAGAAGACCAATAAGATCGGCGTACAGAAAAACATCCTTTATATCCAAGGAGCGGCTGTTACACTTCTTAGCTTATTATTCGTGGTAATGCCATCCGTACAAAGCTTTTATCAGATCTTATCACAGCTTACGGTGATCTTATATTTAATAATGTATATGTTGATGTTCTCCGGAGCGATCGCATTACGTTATAAGATGAAAAAGGCAGGTCGTCCTTTCCGTATCGGAAAAGGTGGCAATGGCTTGATGTGGTTGATCGGAGGTTTAGGATTCTGTGGTTCCTTATTAGCGTTCGTATTAAGTTTCATTCCTCCTAGCCAGATTTCTACAGGAAATAATACGGTTTGGTTCGCCGTTCTCTTCATCGGTGTAATTGTTGTCGTTGCGGCACCGTTTATTATCTATGCGTCTAAGAAAGCATCTTGGGTAGATCCGAACACTGAATTCGAACCGTTCCATTGGGAAGTAAAAAATGACGTATCCGAGACGAATACGACAAAAGCATAACACACATTCATCTCGATAATTACCTAGTCCGGGTTGCGAAAATATTGCAGCTCGGACTTTTTCGTAAAAATAGCACAGAATATTTACGTTTTATTATGTGTATTATAAAAATGTAATTATCTTTGCGATAGTATTCATAAAATAAAATATCAAAAGAACTATGGCACGTACAGTAGATTATTCAAAAAAGGCAGAGAAAATCAAAGAGCAAGTAGATGAATTAGTACAAGAATTAATGGCTGCTAAATCGGCTCCGGTAGTTTCCAAAAGAAGTTTAAAAGTAGCTGACATCAATTTCGAGAACGAGGATGTTAATACATTAATGCAAATACAAGCTCGCCTCGCTCGCGTTATCTTGGAGAAGAGCAAATAAGAAAAAACTCTGCTAAGGTTTTAATAAAAGTGCCTTTCCCGTCTTTAAGGATGTTTCGGAAAAGGCACTTTATTTTTTAGGTCTCGTGCGAACTTTCAAAGAAAAAGCTTATCTTTGAAAACCTAATCAATAACATGTATGGAACTAACACTCCCAACGAAAGTTAATGTGACACATCCCATCATGCTAGACACGAAGATATTAGTCGTGATCGGAGCGAACGGTGCGGGAAAAAGCTCTTTTGGCAGAGATTTATTGGAGAGATATGCGGGTCAAGCGAAAAGAATATCCGGTATACATGCCTTATTCATCAGCGATGACGAATCTAAATTATCGGCCTCCAATGAATTCGCACGTTTACAGTCTATGATCAAAGAACGACTGTTCATGCCACGTATTTCTGAATACGAGAAACTGATTTTGCAACTCCAGAGCGAGGAGTTCGAGGCGGCAGTCAATTTCAAGGAAGCCTGCAAGACTAATAACGAAGTAGATCCTCCGATCACCAAGATAGATATTATACAAGCGATCTGGGAAAAGATGTTTCCGCATAATCGTCTGATACGAAAGTCGGGATTTATCGAGCTTGTATCCACGGGGCGTGATTCAAATTCCTACACCGCCGGACGCATGAGCGATAGCGAGAAACTGGTGTTCTACTTGATTGGGGCCGCATTATGCGCATGCCCGAACGCCTTGCTCGTGATCGAAGAGCCGGAAACCCTTCTCCACAACTCCATAAAGAACCAGCTTTGGGACGAGATTGAGGCGATACGTCCGGACTGTACGTTTGTTTATCTCACACATGACATTGATTTCGCCACCTCCCGCTCCGACAGCAAACGGATCTGGATTCGTTCTTACGACGCGGATCATTCCGTATGGGATTACGAGTTAATCGAGAGTAATGAAAGTTTCCCGGAAGAAGTATATATGGAAATACTTGGCAGCCGGAAACCGATCTTGTTTATCGAAGGGACCGACACGAACAGTATCGACAGTAAGCTTTACCCCTTCATATTCCCCGATTATTTGGTGAAACCGATGGGTGGTTGCCAAAAAGTAATCGAGACAACCAAAGCGTTCGGCCAACTGAAAGACTTCCATACATTAGATAGCAAAGGTATCGTAGATCGTGATAGGCGTACACAAGGAGAAATAAACTATCTACGGGAACAACATATTTATGTACCGGACGTAGCGGAAGTGGAGAACCTATTGATGATAGAGGATGTGATCAAGACGGTCGCCAAACGGTTGATGAAAGATCCGGACGATGTTTTCAAGCAAGTGAAAGAAAACGTAGTACGTCTTTTCCAAAAAGAACTGGACTCGCAAGTAATCCTTCATGCCAAACATCAAGTCCGTAAAAAACTGGAGACTACCGTTGATCGCAAGATAACGACGGTGGAGCAATTAACCGAACATGTAGAGAGTATCCGTCTGAACATCCATGTGGAAGAAATATACAAAAACATAAAAGAAGAGTTCGAGTCTTATATAGAAACGGAGAACTACAAAAGCATCCTCCGTGTTTATAATCAAAAAGGGATGTTACCACAGAGCCGCCTATGCGCGATCTGCGGTATCAGTAACAAAGAGAGTTATTTAAACCTGATTCTCTCCATATTAAAGGAAAACAAGGAGGATGCGGAAGCGATACGAAAGGCTATCAAACATTCATTGGGCACATAAAAAGTTTCTAAAAATGCGGGGAAAGTCCATAAAAAATTGTTCTTTTGCAAACTGTTTTATAACATTAATGGGCCAAAGCCCTATATATTAATTGTCATATGCGTACACCTACACTTCAATATCTTTACTTGCAAAAGCCGGTAACCATGATGGTAGTAATCTGTATTATATCTGTGTTACCTTGGATCGGCCTCGGCGACTTCTCCACCAAAGGGGAACCCCGGGAAGCGGCCGTAGCGATCTCCATGCTCGAGACGGGCAATTGGGTCTTGCCACAATCCTACGCCAACGAGTTCGCTTTTAAGCCACCGATGGCGCATTGGTTAATGGCTGCTTTCTCCTATCCACAGGGATATGTTTCCGAGTTCACCTCCCGCTTGCCATCGGCTTTAGCCTTTATTACCTTGATCGGGTTCGTATTGGTCTTTTTCGGTAAACGAATCGTAAAGTTTCAGGAGGCATTCATAGCGACCCTCCTATTGGTCACCTGCGTAGAGATACATCGGGCGGCCATGACGACTCGGGTGGATATGTTGCTCACTACTTTCATCGTCATAGGGCTTTTCCAGCTATATCGATGGGAAGATAAATTAGAGCTGAAAGGACTTCCCATATTCATACCTTTATTATTAGGATGCGCCGTTCTGACCAAAGGACCGGTAGGCGTAGTATTGCCCCTATTCGTATTCGGCATTTATCTATTAATGTTAGGTCAATACAGTTATCTCACCATATTCAAGACTTTATTATATGCGGGAATTTCCTCTTTATTCCTACCGATGTTGTGGTATACCGCCGCATGGAAGCAGGGGGGAGATGAGTTCCTTAATGTCGTATTAGCGGAGAATTTCGCTCGTTTCTTACACCTAAACACTCCTGAAATTTCCTATGATCTGGGGCATGAGAATGGTGTTTGGTACAATTTCATGACGTTGGCGGCAGGCTTTATACCTTGGACTATTTTCTTTTTCTTCTCTTTATTCGGGCTGAAACTTAGCAAGCCTGAGCAACCTATTAAAGAGATCTTAAAGAATACGTGGAAACGTATCCGCTCCATGGAAAAAGTTCGTTTATTTAGTTTGGTTGCTTTAATCGGCATCCTTTTCTTCTATTCGATCCCTTCCAGTAAACGAAGCGTATATTTAATGCCGGCTTATCCGTTCATTGCCTTGTTCTTGGCTCAGTATGCCTTATATATTACAGAATACCGTACGAAAGTAACTCGGGTATTCGCTGCCTTTTTAGCTTCCGTAGTAAGTGTCGTCATGATAGCGATCTTGCTTACGGTATTCGGTATTATTGATCCTGTTGGTATCGTCGGTCAATATACACAAAACGCATCGACCTTGGACATGGTACGAATGGTATCAAAAGTATTGGTTCATCCCAGCACGCTTACGATCTGTATTATCTTCATAAATCTATTGATATTAGGAACGGTCTATTACCAGATGTTCAAGAAAATAAATATCAAGATTCTCTACGCTACGATAGCCTTGACATTCTCGGTTAATTTATTAATTGATGGTGTCATTATGAGAGGTATTCGTGAAGGGGATTCTTGCCGTGTTTTCGCTGAACGTATCCTGAAAGAATATCCATTGAATAAAAAGAATGTATATGTCGTAAATAACCTTCGGATTTATCGGAATCTGTACGGGTTAAACTTCTATATGGGAAATATCTTCCATGACTTCGATAAAGAAACACCCGCCAAAGGTTATTTCTTGATCGGAGAAAATGAGATGGAAAAGGTACTTTCCACATACGGGGATAAATATACCTTCCGTACACTGACTAAGTCCGATCAAACGTTCAGCGAACTAAAACAAAAAATTGTACTTAGCGAGTTCGAGTTGAAATAGAAATGTAACATCTAATAATATACCATGAATAGTTCCTATATTTCCCCTTTCGCTAAGCCGGTCTACATCATGTTGAAACCGATTGGTTCTGTTTGTAATTTGGCATGCGAGTATTGTTATTACCTTGAGAAAAGCAAGTTCTATCCGGATGTAAAGAATCACATCATGACAGATCAGATACTCGAGAAGTTCATCAAGGAATACATGGAATGCCAAACCATGCAAGAAGTCTTGTTTACATGGCATGGAGGCGAGACGCTGATGCGGCCGATCAGCTTCTATAAAAAAGCCTTGGAGTTGCAGCGTAAGTATGCGGGAGGACGGCAAATAGATAACTGTATCCAAACCAATGGTACCCTATTGAATGATGAGTGGTGCCAATTTTTCAAGGAAAATAATTTCTTGGTGGGTGTATCTATCGATGGCCCGCAAGAGTTCCACGACGAATACCGTAGGAACCGGCAGGGACTCCCCTCTTTCTATAAGGTGATGAAGGGAATCGAGTTGCTGAAAAAACATGGGGTAGAGTATAACGCCATGGCCGTCGTGAATGATTATAACGTGGATTATCCGCTGGAATTCTATAATTTCTTCAAGGAACTGGATTGCCGTTTCATCCAATTCGCCCCGATCGTGGAGCGTATCGGCCGGCACAAGGAAGGTACCAAGCTATCTTCTCCCGAGGAGCAAAACGCTGCGATCGAGCTAGCTTCGTTCTCGGTAGATAGCGAGAAATGGGGGGATTTCCTTTGCGCCTTGTTCGACGAGTGGCTGAAAGAGGATATCGGCAAGTTCTACATCCAATTATTCGATTCCACCTTGGCCAACTGGGTAGGTGAGCAACCCGGGGTCTGCTCCTTGGCCCGCCATTGCGGTCACGCCGGGGTAATGGAGTTCAATGGCGACGTGTACGCTTGCGACCATTTCGTATTCCCAGAATACAAACTCGGGAATATCCAAACAAAGACATTAACGGAGATGATGTACAGTCCGGTACAACAAAAGTTTGGAACGGATAAAGAAGATAAGCTCCCTACGCAATGCAAGGAATGCGAATATCTTTTCGCTTGCCATGGAGAGTGCCCGAAAAACCGGTTTCTCCATACGCCGAATGGAGAGCCGGGACTAAATTATCTATGTAAGGGATACAAGAAATTCTTCAAGCATGTAGCTCCTTACATGGACTTTATGAAAAAAGAATTATTGAATCAACGTCCACCCGCAAACGTGATGGATTGGGCTAAACAACAACAACATGAATATTAACAGACGTGATTTCATTAAAACAGGAGGTATGGTTATGCTTGGAACATTAGCGGCTCCTTCCTTACTAGGAAGTTGCACCGGTAGTGAGGGGGATAAAGCAGCCGGTATTTCATTCGCTATGAATTATTTCAAGGTGAGTGAGGGGGATTTGAGGAAGGTATTGGCGGCAGCCTTGGAGAAAGGCGGGGATTATGCCGATTTGTTTTTCGAGCATTCATACAGGAACAACGTGGGGTTGCAGGATGGTGCCGTAAACCGTGCCTCATCCAACATCGATTTTGGGATGGGCGTACGAGTCTTGGCTGGTGACCAAACGGGATACGCCTACGTAGAGAACGTTACCTTAGACGAGATGCTGAAGGCGGCTCGTACGGCCGCACGGATCGCCACCGGATCGGCGAACACCACCGCAATAAACCTGACGGAAAAAGCGTGTACGAACAATTTCTATAGCGTACAAACACCTTGGGACGAGATAGCCATTAATGACAAGATGCCTTTCTTGCAGAAACTGAACGATCAGATATTCGCAAAGGACAAGCGGGTCACCAAAGTGATGGCCTCTTTGGGAGACACGACCTCTCATATCTTATTCTGTAACTCGGAAGGGCAGATTTATTACGATTATCGCCCGATGAGCGCCTTGAGCGCCGTCTGCATCATGGAGGATAACGGGAAGATCGAGAACTCGTACGCCGCACGGGCTTTTCGTATGGGAGCGGAATTCCTGACGGACGACCTGATCGACGAGCTTGCCCAAGAGGCAGTGGATAAGACCTCTATCTTATTTCAGGCGATCAAGCCAAAAGGCGGGGAAATGCCTGTTGTCATGGGTGCCGGTGGCTCTGGCATCTTATTGCACGAGGCGATCGGCCATGCTTTCGAGGCGGATTTCAACCGTAAGAACACCTCTATTTTCTCCGATCAGCTGAACAAGAAAGTTTGCAACGAGCATATCAACGTGGTGGACGACGGCACGATTCCTTTCAACCGGGGCTCGGTCAATATCGATGACGAGGGTGTGGACGGACAAAAAACCTATATCGTACGGGAGGGAGTCTTGACCAGTTATCTGCACGATCGTATCAGCGCAAAACATTACGGCATCCCCTCTACGGGCAATGGCCGCCGGGAGTCTTTCCGTCAGATGCCTATCCCCCGTATGCGTGCCACTTATATGGAAGCGGGCAACGTGACGGAAGAGGAGATCATCTCTACCGTAAAGAAAGGTATCTATGCCGCCAACTTCACGAACGGGCAGGTACAGATTGGCGCAGGCGATTTTACCTTCTTCGTGAAGGATGGTTACTTGATCGAGAACGGCAAGCTCACCCAACCTATCAAGGATATCAATATC
>ERZ835880.2031-NODE-2031-length-14510-cov-2.697821_pt1 | contig 14510 bp, 10 predicted proteins | sample MGYA00519944_ERZ835880 | MGnify/ENA primary metagenome ERZ835880 (study PRJEB31850, sample SAMEA3708787) | human gut metagenome | biome: human gut; feature: human-associated habitat; material: faeces | place: China | collected 2014 ... | reverse complement strand
TATATCTACCGCTCCGCCCTCCCCTGGGACCCTTACACACAGCGCGTACTGACGATCGACAAGGATTTCATCTATTTTATGGCGTTGATGACGCTGATATTTTTCTTCGTCCTCTCCCGCTTCACGTTCAGCATCGGGCGGACGATCTCGAAGCTGCGCGACTTCGCCCTGAACGTGGAGAAAGACCGCATACCGGAGAACGAATATGTCTTTCCCAACGACGAGCTTGGAGACATATCGAAGAATATCGTCGGGCTTTACCACCGCCAGCAGAAGGCCAAGGACGAGCTTTCGATGGAACGCGAGAAGCTGATCAAGCATTTCCAGTACGCAAAAGAAGGTTTCGCCATGTTCACACCGGAAGGCAGGGAGATATTGTCCAATATCCTGTTCGTACAGTTCGCGAACCTGATTTCCGACATGCAGATACGACAGTCGGAAGACGCGGTCGACATTCCGGAACTGGAACCGATCCATCTGTTCCTCTCCAAAAACATCCCGAACACGAACCGCAAGCGGAAAGTGTTGCGCGAATCGGTCACGGTGGACAAGAACGGAAAGATTTTCCTGATCGAATGCATTCTGTTCCTCGACAACAGCTATGAGATATCTATCAACGACATCTCCCGCCAGGAAGAAGAGAGCCGGATGAAACGGCAGCTGACGCAGAACGTGGCGCACGAGCTGAAAACTCCTGTCAGCAGTATCCAGGGTTATCTCGAAACGATCATCAGCAATCCGCAGCTGCCGGACGACAAACGCCAGTTCTTCCTCGAACGCTGCTACTCGCAAAGCACGAGGCTGACGGGGCTGCTGCGCGACATTTCGGTATTGAACCGGCTGGACGAAGCTTCCGAAATGTTCGAGCTGTCGGAAGTGAACATCCAAAAACTGGTCGGCGAGATCGAGAAGGAATGTTCGAAGGAGATGGAAGAAAAGAAGATCACGACAGAGGTCGCTCTTCCGGGCAACCCTACGATCTATGGCAATTATTCGCTGCTCTACTCGATCTTCCGCAACCTCTACGACAACGCGATCGCGTATGCGGGCGAAGGCATCCATATCACGGTGAGTTGCTACAAGGAGGATCCGAAATTCTACTACTTCAGTTTCTCGGACAATGGCGTCGGCGTCTCGGAAGAACACGTGAACCGCATTTTCGAACGCTTCTACCGCGTCGACAAGGGCCGCAGCCGCAAGGTGGGCGGGACCGGTCTGGGACTCTCCATCGTCAAGAACGGCGTAAACTTCCACAAAGGACAGATCTCAGCCAAGAGCGGACTGGGCAAGGGGATGACATTCTTCTTCACACTCAAGAAAAAGATTTGATTCTGTGACTTTTCTCTTGAAAGAAAAGTCACTACTCCTTCACGCTATCTGTATTTGTTCTATTCTGCCCAATAAGACACAAAAATTACACCACAACGCATAATCAATTGGATAACAGAACAATAATCAAGCAACAACCAACACCCTCTGTCCAAATTTTAGACAGGAGTGTCCAATATTTTGACAGTTTCGCGTCGCCTTCCTCCCGGCAATTCCAACATTTTTCAATATCTGTTGAAAATTAAAGGATAAAATAATTGTTTCCTGCCCGATTTAAGGTATATTTGTCAGCGATGTGATGCCCGATAATAAAGATACGGAAAAAAACATCCCGGCGGGGTTCCCGACAGCATGAAAACAAAGAAAAACACGTTGACGGGGTTCCCGACAGCATGAAAACAAAGAAAAACACGTTGACGGGGCTCCCGACAGCATGAAAACAAAGAAAAACACGTTGACGGGACTCCCGACAGCATGAAAACAGAAGAATAATATTTAAACGATGTACCATGTCTGAAATTAAAGGTTTTGATTTATCCCGTCTTACCCAAGACGAAAATTTTGGCTTCCACAGTTTCGCGATCGTGGAGTTTGAGAAATGCAAAGACTCCAAAATCACAGAGTTCGTAAACAACTACAAAGTTAAATACAACGTATTTGACGGTTCCATGAAAGTCAGCGGCGGCGAAAACGTCCTCTCCTATGATGTCACCCGCCTCGACAAGGTCCGTGACGATGCCTACAGAGGATTAAAACGCCAGAACAATGTCGCGATGAATGATTTCGATCCGGTGATCGCCGAGATCGCCCGCCAAATCGATATCATCCTGCGCCGCAACGGCGATCCCTGCTCACTGCCTTACCTGGCTGAAAACAGTGCTGTGATAAACCTGATCCAGGATTTGGAAGAATTTGACAACCACTCGGAAGAAGAAGAACGCCCCGGCGAACTGTCCGATCCGACCAACTCGCCGTTGGACGGTGTTTCGCTGGAAGACGTCACGAACCGTCTCCAGATGGCCGGCCTCGAAAGATGGGTGATGCGATTGAAGGAAGCGAATGAGAAATTCATCTCCTTCTTCACCAACCGCAACAGCCAGCAGGCTACCATCGTCACCGGCGCGACCAAAGCGGCCCGCCAGGAAACCGATGCCGCCTACCGCGCTGTCGTCAAACGCCTCAACGCGCTGGCCGAAGTGAACGGCGAGACGGACTATCTGGAGATCATCAATAACATCAACCGTCTCATCGACCGCCAGAAAGCCATCCTCGCCACCCGCAAAACCATCAACGCCAAAAGAGCCACCCAAAAGCCGGAAGGCGGCGGCAAGCCGGGGGAGGAAAGACCGGGGGAACTGTAAACAATTGTCAATTGTTTTTCACGCTTTCTACCGGATTTGCATTCGCCGCCTTCCAACTTTGGAAGAATACCGCCAGGAAGGAGATCAGGAGGCAGAAAAGACCAGCAACGATGAAAATCAGCGGGCTAAGCGCGATCCGGTAGCTATAGTCCGCCAGCCATTGCTTCATGAAATACCAGCTCAACGGCGTCGCGATCACGAACGCAATCCCGACATATGTCAGGAACGTACCGACGAGGCGCACCAAGATTCCCCGGTTGTCCGAACCGAACACCTTGCGGATCGCTACCTCCTGCGAACGTTGCAGGATGAAATAGGTCGACATCGCAAGCAAACCCAACAGCGAGATCAGGATCGCAATGCAGGCGAAGATCACCACGATCTTGGCCAGACGAATCTGCGATTCGAAATGCGTACGGATGCCCTGGTCGATAAACTGTCCCTCGAAAGGAACACCCGACACCTCCTCGAAGACTTTGCGCACGGACTCGTATGCCTCGACGGGATCACCCTGCACCTCGACCACGTAGCTCCACGGCCACCAGCCTGATTCCATATTCCGGAAACGGAACATTACCGGCGAATTTTCCTGCGTAATGTCCCTCAACTGGAAATCACGGATCACCCCTAAGACGGGTGTCGCATCTTCGCCCCACCTGAAAGAAGGGGCATCTTCCGACAATTCCATCTGTTTAAAAGCCAGCTCGTTCAAATACCATCCCCCATCGGCGTTGGCCACCCGGTTGTCCGACTTGATCTCGAAACCGAAAATGCGGAAAGCGGCGCTGTCGACCTGTATCTGCTGGAAGCTGAGCGATTTGTCCTCGTAAGTTCCACTCATATTGTTCGTCCCGCTCGAAGGTGTTCCGTTGCTATGGCCGACAGCCTTGACCATCGGAAGCTGGCGCAACATATCTTCCGCCCGTTCCATCTCGCTTTTGGAACGGAAAATGTTATCCGATTCGATTATGTTCGTCGTGTTGTAGCCCAACGGCGCGTGGATCAGATGGTCGATCTGGAGATACATCGTCAGCGAGGCGGCGATCATGGCGATCGTGATCACATTCTGGAACGTGATGAAGACCTTGCTGAACACCATCTTCGTCTGCCGGCGGAACGTCCCGCGTACCACGTCGATCGGTTTGGCCGATGAGATCATCAATGCCGGAAGCACCCCCGACAAGGCTCCCGTCAACACGATAAACAGGAGGATCGCCCCTATCCAAAGCGGTGTCGCCAGCACATCGAACGTCAAACGCACCTGCAACAAGTCATTGGCATACGGCAGTGCCGCCTTGGCAAACATCAGCCCGATGGCAAACGAAACGACTGTCAGGAAAGTAGCCTCCAACATCAACCGCAGGAACAGTTCCACACGCGAAGACCCCAAGAGGCGGCGTGTCGCCATCTCCTTCGCCCGCTGGCCGGCCTGTGCCACCGTCAGGTTTATATAGTTGATGATCGCGAAAATCAGGATCAGAATGCCGACGGACATCAAGACCAACGAAAAGCGCTTGTCGCCTTGGTTCAAGCTATGCGACGCCGTATTTCCGAAATAGATATCCGAAAGTGGAACAACGCGTGCTTCCTTCACGAAATCATACCGGTAAATCCAATACCGCTCTTTGAAAAAGCTCTGTATCTCATCCGTCCGCCCCTTCAAGTCCATCCCCGGCTTCAGCAACAGGAACGAGACGCACGAGCCGGCGTTACCCGGATTCGTCTTCGACAGTGATTGGTTGAACTCCGTCACCCGCTCGATACGCACCAACAGGTCCGCATTCGGAATCACCGAACGGTTGATGTCTTCCATGACACCGGTAACCATTACACTCGTCGAGTCGCTGATGCGCAAGCTCTTCCCGATCGGATCGTCATTGCCGAACACCTTACGGGCAAAGCTTTCCGAAACGACCGCGCTATAAGGATCTTCCAAAAGCCGGTCGCGGTCGCCATCGAGTATCTTGAACGAAAAGAGGCCGAAAAACGTCGAATCCGCATATACGAGATCGGCAGTCAACTTCTTGTCTCCATAAAAAATTTGTTTACTCTTCCCTTGATCCGTGATGACCGGACAGACTTTCTCGATCTCCGGATACCGCTCTTCCAGCCAATAGGAAACCGGGACACCCGATTCCAAAAACTCTTCATTGCCGATGGCAACGATCCGGTCGTAATTCGCCTGTTGTTTGTCGATATTCAATTCCCGTTCCACATACACCGCAATCAGGATCACGAACATCAGCGAAACAGACAGCCCGAAAACGTCGATCGCCGTGTACCCCTTGTTCCGGCTCAGGAATTTCAGAAAAGATTTTATATTTAACAGATTATTCATAGTGTATTCCATTTATAATTCATAGCCCCAAACTCATATCTCACAAAGAACATATCCGACTTTCCCAAGCCGGATATGATCACAAAACAATTAGAATGTGTCTATGTTCTATTTTACAAAAATTAAATGAATTCGTTTACGGACGACACGATACTTCCGTCGAACAGGTTGATCACCCGGTGGGCGAAGCTCGCATCGTGTTTGGAGTGTGTCACCATAACAATGGTAGTTCCTTCTTTGTTCAGTTCGGTCAAGAGCTGCATCACTTCGGCTCCGTTTTTGGAGTCCAGGTTACCGGTCGGCTCATCGGCAAGGATGATTTTCGGATTCGAAACAACGGCACGGGCGATGGCGACACGCTGCTGCTGACCTCCGGAAAGCTGCTGTGGAAAGTGGTTGGCTCGGTGGCTGATGTTCATGCGCTTCAAGATGTCATTGACCATCTGCTTGCGCTCGCTTGCCTTTACTTTGAGATAGGTAAGCGGCAACTCCACGTTTTCAAAGACATTCAGTTCGTCGATCAGATTGAAACTCTGGAACACGAAACCGATATTTCCTTTACGCACCTGCGTACGTTCTTTTTCTTTCAAGTGTCCGACTTCCCTGTCCGCCAGGTAATAGTCGCCCGATGTCGGGTTGTCCAACAGGCCCAGGATATTCAGCAAGGTGGACTTGCCACAGCCGGAAGGGCCCATGATTGCCACAAACTCACCATCCTTCACTTCCATCGACACGCCGTTCAACGCGATCGTTTCCACCTCTTCCGTACGGAAAAACTTACTTAATCCTTCAATTTTAATCATGACTGTATCTGTTTTTTTATTATTGCTTCTTCTTGCCTATCTATAGGCAAACAGCGTGCCAAAGTACATAAACCATTTATTTACAACCCTATAATAACTTCAATATTTTCCGCGAGTGTCTAATTTTTGGACAGTGGTGTAAAGATATTAGACACTCGCTGGGAAAACGAGATCCCGGATTATTCCGATTTCAAGCTATCGACCGGATCTTCGTTCGCGACATCCCAAATGCGGTACACGATACATATCAAGACCACCAGGCAGACAAACAATGCCCCTGCCAAGAAGATCCACGCACTAAGAGGTATCTTTTCCACAAACTGCCGTTGCCAGTGTTCCGCGACAAAATAAGATATGCCGCATCCTAATAAAATCGCAGGGAGGGCGATACGAAGGACGTCTTTCAAGAATATCCGTAGAATATCCTTCATCGTAGCCCCGTTCACTTTGCGGATGGCCAATTCCTTGCGGCGTCGGTTCACTTCGTCGTTCGTATAGCCGATCAATCCGATCAGGGAGATTATCAGCGTTATTAATCCCCCGATCATCACTTCGTCGCGGAACTTCCGGGAACTGCTGTACAGGTCGACCATCTGAACGGAATAAACCGTCAGTTTCGGCTCTTGGTCCGGCATCAGCTCTTTCAATCTCTCATTTACTTTTCCGACTGCATCAGGAGTCATCCGGTGGAATTTCACCAACAAATGGGCAGAAGGACGTTGACGGTAGAACAAGACGGAAGGACGTGCATCCATATCGATGAGCGAACCCATGATATAATTCTCATATACCCCGCAAATCGTATAATACTTCGAGCCATACCGATCATGTTCCGATATATAAATGGATTTACCGACTGCACCGTCCGGCCAGTCCACGAATTCTTTCATCTTCTCCACAAAAGCACGGTTCACCATCACTTCGTCCGAAACTGGGATATTCTCGGTGAACGAGCGGCCTTCTATCACCGGTATTTCCATTAAGTCAAGGAATCCGTTGCTCACCCAATACTGGTCTGCAATATTAAAAAGTTCCTTTTCCGACTCCGGTAAAGCGATATTATTGCCCGACATCGACCAAAAAGGTAACGAATAGGAAGTCGACCCGCTTCTACTTCCGGCAGGCGCATCACTTCATCCAGCACCTTATAACGAGTCGTGGAATCGATCGCCGAAATACTGCAATAGGCCAGCCGGTCATACGAATAACCCGGATCACTGTTCACCATATACGCATGTTGTCTGCCGACAATCAATAACAGGGTCACCAGCAAACCCGCCGCAATAAACTGGAGGAAAAGCAGACAGAGTTTCCAGACACGGCGACTTTCACGGAAATTACGGAACGCGGCAGCCACCGGAATACGGGCGAACAAACAGCCCGGAACCAAGCCGGTCACCAGAAACACAATCACGCAAACCCCCAGTAGTACCAAAGCCCCTTTGGATAATAACAACGTTTCGACCGAAACATCCAATAAATCATAAATGATATCCCGACAAAGAAAAATCAGGAAAATACTCACCATGATCGAACAGACCATGTGTACCAGCGTTTCCGACAAAACCATGCTATGGATATTCGTTTCCGAAGCCCCGTACGACTTATGCACGGCTACTTCTTTCGTCCGGTTGACGATCGAAGAAATGGTAATGAGAATATAGTTCATGATAGCCGTGAACAAAAGGGCAAAGGCCAGAATCCCCAACATCATAACCATGTTTTTTACCTCTCCCGCTTTGCTATGCAAGTCGAGCAAGGGCCTAAGCGTATAAGTCAGTTCGTAGCCCGACTTTCTCAAAGCTTCCTGATCGTGGTGCCGGAGCGTCATATCATGAATAGCCGGAGTCAGGCTATCAGGCGTGACTCCCGGTGACAGACGCACATAACCGGCATAACGGTCGTTACCCAACCAGTTGTTCAAACTCTCCGGATCCATGCCGGACATGGCAACCAACATATCGTAACGCAAGCTGGCATTCTGGGGCAGATCCTCGAATACACCTCCGATCGTCACCTCCAAACCGGGATTCTCATCGGGGATGATCGTCAAGCCTTCCACTTTTTCGATACCTCCCATCTTTTCCGCCAACGAACGGGATATCATAGCATACCACGGTTTGGCCAACACCACTTTCGGATTACCGGACAGGATCGGCACAGGGAAGATATCGAACACATTACTGTCGGCCATCATGATATAACGGGCGGAATAACGTTGTTTGTCAGGTGTCGTGAACAGGGTATTATCTCCACCGATATAGGTAAGCCGGGTAGCGTCTTCCACGCCCGGAATCTCACTCCGCATAGCGGGAGCTACAGCACCGCTTACCTGATAATAGTCTTCCTCTTTCCCGTTCATGCTATAATTCTCATAGATCCGGTAAATCCGGTCTGCATCCGGATAGAAGGTATCGTAAGATTGTTCAAAATAGATCTTCGCAATCATGACCAACGCAACAGACAACCCCACACTCAGCGAGATGATCTTCATTACATTATGACGTCCTTTTTTGAACAATGAGCGTATGGCAATATTCAAGTTTCTCATATCTATCGTGTTTATCTGCTTTTCCTACTATCGTTACTCTGATTTCAAACTATCAACCGGATTAGAATTCGAAACGGCCCATGCACGGTACAGGACACAAGCAATGATCAAAACATAGACCATCATCGCTCCGGCCAGGAAGATGAAAAATCCGATGGGCGCCTTTTCCGTAAATTTCTCCAACCATCCCGTACCGGAATAATAAGCGACAGTCATACCGATCACGATAGCGGGAATCGCAATATAGGAAATGTCTTTCGAAATCATCTTCAAGATACTCCATGCCGTCGCCCCGTTCACCTTACGGATCGCAATTTCGCGTCCACGACGGTTCGTTTCGTCACTGGTATATCCCAGCAGACCGATCAATGCAATAATCAAGGTCACGATTCCCCCGATCATAACCGAGTCGCGGAACGTGCGGGAATCCTTATACAGGTCTATCATATCCATATAATAAGCCGTCACCGTAACATTTCGGTCGGGCATTACATCTTCCAGCACCTTTTGTGCCTTTTTTATATTCTCCGGTGACATCTCATGGAATTTGATCAGGATCATCGGTGCATATCTATCATAGAACAGGGCGGTCGGACGTGTATCCGGATTACCGGTACTGCCAATACAAACATCTTCATACACACCGCAGATGGTAAACGGTTCTCCATTCTGGCTATGTTCCGTAATTATAATGTTCTTGCCAATCGCACTCCCGGTCCAACCAGCCACCTGTTCCATCTTTTCGACAAAAGAACGGCTGACCATCACTTTGTTCGAAGCCGAACCGTCAGAACGGAACACCTCTCCTTCAATAACCGGAATCTCCATCAAGGAAAAGAAATCATCTTTCACCCAGTACATATCGGCAATATTAAACAGTTCGCGGTCATCTCCAGGAAGTGAAACATTATTTCCCGACATCCCTGAAATCGGCAGGTCATAGCAGGCAGAAACTTTGTCAACTTCGGGTATCTTGCGCAATTCCTCGATTGCCGTATTACGGACGGATTCTTCCACACCCTGTGTCGAGCAATAAGCCAACTTCTCATAGGCATATCCGGGATCGACATTTACCATATAGTCATACTGCTTATTGATAACCGACAATAATGCCACCAGATAGGCTGTTGCCAAAAACTGTATGAACAGCAGGCAAAGTTTCCAGTACCTGCGGGATTCTTTAAAATTACGGAATGCGGCAGCCACCGGAATACGCAGGAACATATAGGTCGGGATCAAACCGGTAATGAAAAAAATCACGATGCAAACTCCTATCAGTATCACAATAGTCTGTGTCGAGAACAATGCTCCCAACGTTGCCCCTAACAATTCTTCCGTTTTCGTACGGAACAGAACGATCAGAAAAGCGGCAAGCAACAAAGAAATCAGCATATGCAAACACGTCTCCGACATGATCATACCGAACAGGTTCTTATCTGAAGCCCCATAACATTTATGAACAGCCACCTCTTTGGTCCGGTTGATCAACGTGGAAATCACGATAAGCACATAATTCATCGCAGCCGTAAAGATGAGCACAAAAGCCAGAAAGCCCAACAGGGAATTCATGCTCTTCACCTCATCACTGTTACTGTGCATGTCCATCAACGGAACCAGGCTATAAGTCAAATCAATTCCCGCTTTTTTCACCTCTTCCAGATCGCAATGCCGTCCTTGCATCTCACGAATGGCAGTCGTCAGGCTTTCCGGATCAGTGCCGGGATAAAGTTTTACATACCCCAGATAACGGTCATTCCCCAGCCAATTTTCACGACTCCACTTGCTCATACCTTCCAAAGATGCAACAATCTCAAAACGCAAGTGGGAATTTTCAGGTACATCTTCAAACACACCTCCTATCGTATAGGTTTGTCCTGGACTGGATTCAAATTCAAATTCCTTGTTCACTGCCTGTTCTGCACCTCCCAACAGTTTGGCAATGCGATTCGAGATCATCACATATCCCGGACGGGACAAAGTCTCTTTCGGATCACCGATCAGGATAGGACGCGGCAACAGATCGAAAACATTCGTATCGCCCATCACGACATAACGGGCGGAATAACGGTTTCCATCCTGTGTCTTGAACAACTCCTTGTCACCCCCGATATAGGTCAAACGAGTTGCTTTTTCAACCTCCGGTATCTCGACTTGCATAGCTGTAGCCACGCCTCCGCTCACCTGCCCGTAGGACTTATATTCACCATCCCGGATGATGTTTTCGTGCAACCGATAAATACGGTCGCTGTCCGGATAAAACTTATCAAACGAACGTTCAAAACACACTTTCGATATCAGGACAAGTCCCATCGCCAGTCCGACTCCCAGAGATAAAATCTTTATCCCATTACTTCTTCCTTTCTTAAAAAGCGAACGTAATGCTATGTTCAAGTTTTTCATATCGCGTATTTATTATATTCCGTCCATTAAAATTCAAAAAGCGTGCCAAAAGAGTCAACGAGCTAAAATACAAACAGATAAAAGCACAATCATTTTTTTAAGTGTCCAATTATTTGACAATGGTGTACAATAATTAGACACTCCTGATGGGTAAAACATCGAAACTAGTTCACGGAAATGCAATTGACGTCCCACAAGGATATTTCATATATTTTGTACTTTTGCAAACATGAAACGGAATATACTCGCTCTTTATCTGATCAAACTATCCAAATGGTTCACATTGGTTATGCCTATCATCGTGCTTTTTTACGAAAAACACGGATTAGGATTGCAGGATGTGTTTATCCTGAAGAGTATCTATTCGATAGCAGCCGTTGCCTTGGAGATCCCTTCAGGCTATCTGGCTGATGTTTGGGGACGCCGCAAATGTCTGATATTAGGATGTATCCTTTTCTTCTTCGGATATCTATGCTATTCGTTCACCTCGACATTCACGGCTTTTCTTTTCGCTGAAATCTTGTTGGGGACAGGACAGACATTGGTAAATGGTGCAGATTCCGCTCTGTTATACGATACTACCGCCCAATACAAGAAAGAAAATTTATACTTACGATATGAAGGACGGATCACGATGATCGGCAACTTCGCTGAAGCGCTGGCAGGTATCTTTGGTGGTTTATTGGCGACTTATTCCCTTCGTCTTCCTTTTTATGCGCAGGCTGTGATTGCATTTACAGGTATTCCGGCAGCATTCGCGCTTAAGGAGGTCAACCGTTCCAATAAAATACAGAATCCGGTAAACGAGATTGTCCGGATCATCAGATATTCGCTGGTAACGAACAAGCAACTTTGCTACAATATCATGTATTCAGGTATAATCGGGGCAGCGACTCTCACGATGGCTTGGTTCGTACAACCGGTTTTAATGTATCTGAAAACTCCCGTTTCCTGGTATGGCGTTATTTGGACGGTACTGAATCTGACGGTCGGCTTCGCCGCTCTCTGGTCCGACCGGGTGGACAACTACTTCGGTCCGCGTAAGATGGGAATCCTGATCCTCGTTTTTATAGTCGGCGGATATGTCTCCCTGGCTTTCAACCTTACGTACGCCGGCCTTGCCATCTTGTTCGTCTTTTATATCTTCCGCGGTTTTGCCACCCCCATCCTCAAAGGATACATCAACCAAATGACTTTTTCCGACATGAGAGCGACAGTGCTTTCCATCCGCAACTTCATAATCCGCCTGATGTTCGCCGCTATCGCCCCCTTTATCGGTTGGCTGAATGACATGTATTCGCTCCAGGTTGCCCTACTCGTTTCAGCTGGGATCATATTGCTGCCGGGAGGGATATTTCTGGGGCTTCAGTTCAGAAAAGAAACAAGTTAAAAAGGGACATTGCACAAATTGCTGATCTTATCTACATTCTTGATATAGGAATTATGCTCCCACAGACGCCCGGCACAATATTGATCGAAAGTATCCTGCAATGATTTCTCATCATCAAGGCTATTCACCAGTTCCGGTATCAAGATCTCGGCAAAAACAAAAATGCCTTTTTCCGGTACAAGGACAAGATTGCTCTTGGGTTGTATAGACATTGATTTTTCAAGCATATCGAGTGGGACAATGCGGTAACGCTTTTCACCTTCCTTATCCGAAATCAATAACAGATAATCAGTACTACGAGCCGGAGAAATAAATAGTATATCATCAATCGAACCGGCAAAAGCAAAAAGCATATTCGGTTGTGACATTCCCTTTTTCAGATTGGACAGGCCTACTTCGCCATTCTTAAAAACCGTAACCAGCAAATCTTCCTTGTCTTCCGGGTTATAAGAGAAAATAACACTTCCCCCTTCTCCTCCCCACTTTCCGATCTTGGGACTTACGGAATAGGCTATTTTGCCATTTTTAAACAAGGAGACAAAGACATGGTTGGGCGTGTATCCCAGGTCATGCTTCTTTTGCAAAGGATTGCAACGCAGAGCTGATGTCCGGATTCCTAAATTAATTTGAGTGTTTGCATTTTTAATGCGCAAAGCCTTTTCCTGGACATTTTCTTCGTTTACGGACAAAACCGGAGCAACCGCTTCCACCTCTTGAACCGCTGTCATTTCAGGGACTACAGAACGTTTATCAAAAATATATTCATTCCGTTCTGCACTAAAATACGCAGGAAACTCCGGCATCTTAGGAACAGAATCCAGCTTTTGCCGATGGCGCATTTCGTTCAGCTTATCCGGAAACCGGCGGTACAGCAGCCACGCCGTCACGGTACACACTTTTACACCCATAGCCGCGCTGAACAGCAGGTAAGCCACGGACGGACTGCGCCAGTCTGTGCGGATATTCAGCAGTACAAATGTCACGGCAAACACCGCGAACAGCAGGAAAAACACCGTTCGGAACACCAAATCTTTATCGCTCGGGCGAATCCGCCTGCCGCGATTTCTACACAGCCTGTGCATTACGATTTCTTATCCGCTGGAATATCCTTGTGCGGCTGGCTGTTCTGTGCGGGCGTTTTGAGCACCAGATCGTCCGCCTTGATGTACCAGTCCACCTCGGCGCTGTTGCCGAACGTCACATGAGCGATGGCGCCGAACATCGGGTTGACCAGCTTCACTTCCGCGTTGTACGCAAAATCGCGCACCGGAACGCTCGCCGGAACACTGACCTGAATCATACGGCCCTGCTTGTCGCTTTTCAGATCGTAGGTGCGCTCCTTGACCACCTCGGACGGCGTGCCGTCTGCGTTCTCCTCGAACACCTCGCGGCGCATTGCCGAAAAACGCAGCGTGCCGAGCGTTGCTTCATTTTCACCAAAAAAACCATTGCTGAATCTCATAAATCGTACCGTCCTTTCTCGTTTACGCCTTTTCCATATCTTCCGCGTGCAGAATGTAGTCCACGAACGCGCGGCCGTTGATAACGTAGCCCTCAGCCGTCACGGACGGGTTCTTGAGCTTGACCGGCTCCATGTACGCGAACTGCTTCTGGCCTGCAGCACCGTCGATCACGACCTCAATATCATCCGCACGCTGCACATCGCTGAACAGCTTGTAGCGGCGGTACAGCACCTTGGTCTGGGTGCCGTTGCGGCGGGTGTCGCCGCGCTTCACCTCGGCCGGACCGCCAAATTCCAGATTGCCGAGCGACTTTGCCATGTTCGGGATCACAAATTTCAATTCCATAAAAAGACCTCCAAATTCTAATTCATTACTTCCGCAATACCCGCCATCACATATTCTGCACACGGCAGAGCAATCGAGTTGCCAAGTGCGCGATAACGGGCATGATCGCTGATTTCTTCATTCTTGCAGCCGTACTTTGTCCAGTTTTCAGGCAGACCCATCAACCGCTCACATTCCAGCGGTGTCAGCACGCGCAGAAATCCGTCCGATTCCTCTCCCTCATACCAAAAGGAAAACGGCGCTGTTACACTGGCAAGCAGAGTTGGGAACGGTTCTCCTCCTCGTCCGAAGCTGGCGCAGAATCCTTTCTGATCTCCGACCTGTGCCATAGTTCGCATCCGCCGAAGGGAAAACGGTCTAACGATGGGTACCTGCCGCCCTGTTTGAGCAACAGGCACTCCACCTCTTTGGGTGGCGGACAACCCGCCCGGACCGCTAATCGTAGAAAACGGGAGCACAGTCCGGGGCTTAAATAATACTTCTCCGGCACGCTGGCCTGCAAAATCCGCCACGACGAACACGCGCTTGCG
>ERZ835880.2012-NODE-2012-length-14669-cov-7.426440_pt1 | contig 14669 bp, 10 predicted proteins | sample MGYA00519944_ERZ835880 | MGnify/ENA primary metagenome ERZ835880 (study PRJEB31850, sample SAMEA3708787) | human gut metagenome | biome: human gut; feature: human-associated habitat; material: faeces | place: China | collected 2014 ... | reverse complement strand
TAAAGAGCCCTTTTTAACCAATTTCAGTTTAGGTGTTACTAATATTTCATCTTTCAATTGGCGGGTAATCTCCTTACGAATACGTTCCAGCTCAATATAGTTGTCAGTGGAAAGATCGCTTAACTCTACCTCAACGACCATTTCATCCTGATTATTGACGGTTTCCAGGGTAATAAGGTAATTGCTGCCTAATTCTGGGAATTGCACCAATATTTTTTCGACTTGCATTGGGAAAATATTAACCCCTTTGATGATGAACATATCATCGCTGCGTCCTTTGATTCGGTCTATACGCAAGTGAGTACGCCCGCAAGGACATTTGCCCGGAAGAATACGTGTAAGATCGCGCGTCCGGTAACGAATCAGGGGCATCATGTCTCGGTCGAGTGTGGTCAGTACCAATTCTCCTATTTCTCCTTCGGGGACAGGTTCGCCGGTTTCCGGGTCGATAATTTCTACGTAATAGCAATCTTCCCAAAAGTGCATACCATTTTGTTCGGTACATTCGAAGGCTACTCCCGGGCCGTTCATTTCTGTCATTCCAAAGCTGTTATAGGCTTTCACTCCCAACATGCGTTCTATTTTTTTTCTTTGTTCATCGGTGTGCGGTTCTGCTCCGATGACAAGGGTTTTTAGGGTGGTGCCTGCCGGATCCATACCCTCTTCCTGGAATACTTCTGCCAAGCGTATGGCATAGCTGGGGATTGCGTGTAAGGCAGTCGTCTTAAAATCATTGATGAATTTTATCTGACGTTTACTGTTACCGGCAGCAGCAGGTACGGTCAATGCTCCTAACCGTTCGGCACCGTATTGAAATCCTAATCCTCCTGTAAACATTCCATATCCGGAGCTGTTCTGAAATACATCGGTTTTACGGATTCCAACCATGTAAAGGCATCGTGCCACCAAGTTTGCCCATGAGTCAAGATCATGCTGTGAGTGTACTATGACAGTTGGATTACCGGTTGTGCCGCTGGATGAATGGATTCGTACTCCGTCATTTTTCATATCACCGGCTACGAGGCCGAAAGGATAATGGGCACGCATATCCGCTTTGGTTGTGAATGGTATTTGACGAATATCTTCCAGTGACCGGATGGAGTCGGCGGTAATGCCGTGTTTGGCAAAAACCTCCTTATAATAAGGAGCGTTTGCTGCTATGGAAATTGTTTTACGGAGTCGTTGTAATTGCAATTCTTTTAGTTCTTCACGACTCATCGTTTCTATTTCTTCTTCCCAGTATCTTGTATTCATGGTTTGAACAATTATTCAATGTGCTGTCCTGCCGATATGCCAACTGTATGTTTTGAACAGTTGTTATGCCGATTGACATATCGGCAGGATACACATGATTACATTAATTTTTCTGCTATGTCTTTTCCGGCTGCCAACGCTTTGAGGTTCATTTCTACAATGGCATCCCCTTTGCGCTGGAATATTTCACGGATGCTATCTTGTATCTTTGTGTAATCTATTCCTAAGAATGGGATAGTGGCTCCTAATAGAACAATATTGGCGACACGTGCCGATCCTGCTTCTTTAGCTACTTTGTCCACATTCAAGACCACTTTATGAGGCAGTTTGTTAATCTCTTCCAGTACTTTTTCTTCTGCCGGATAATTTGGAATATTGATAAACGGCGTTTCGTTGGTCACCAGCCATCCCTCCGGACTGAGATAGGGAAGATACCGTAATCCTTCCATGGGTTCTAAGGATATGATCAGGTCACATTTTCCCGATGGTATCAAGTCTGAAGCGATAGGTTGGTCACTGATGCGCAGGTTAGACTGTACGTCTCCACCACGTTGACTCATCCCGTGTACTTCTGCCTGTTTCATATAAAGTCCGTCTTTCAAGGCTGCTTTGCCGATGACTGTGGCGATTGACAGGATACCTTGCCCGCCTACTCCTGATAGTATAATATCTTTTTTCATGGCTTATTTACTTCTTTTTTTACGTGCTAATGTTTGTATACATTCCCTGCGGGGGATAATAACGGATACACCGTGATAATCAAGTTCTTCACGTATTATCCGTTTCATTTCATCGTAGTTCTTCTTTAAGGGAACTACTACACGGATATGTGCAGGATCTACTCCGAGTCCGGTACAGATTGCTTCGATACGTCCTGTACCGGCAGAATCTTGGCCACCTGTCATAGCTGTTGTTTCATTGTCGGAAATAACAATGGTAACATCTGAATTTTCATTAACACAGTCCAGCAATCCGGTCATTCCGGAGTGGGTAAAAGTCGAATCGCCTATAACGGCTACGGCGGGATATAATCCTCCATCGGCAGCACCTTTTGCCATCGTAATGGAAGCACCCATATCCACGCATGAATTAATTGCATTGAAAGGAGCATTTGCACCTAATGTATAACAGCCGATATCGCTGAATACTTTATGAGATGGATATTCTTCTTTCAGAACTTCGGTCAGCGTGATATACATATCGCGGTGTCCGCAGCCTTCGCAAAGTGCAGGCGGGCGCATTTCTACAACAGAAGGAATACCGAATTCCGATTTATTCTCTTTACCTACGGCACGGGCTACAGAGTCCGGATTTAACTCTCCGTCCTGTGACAGAGTACCGTCGAGGCGTCCTTTTACTTTAACGCCGATACCCAGATAACCTTTCAATTGTTTTTCTACAAAGGGTTGTCCGTCTTCCAGAACTAGGATTTCGTCACAAGACTCGATCAATTGATGCAATTGTTTTTTAGGCAATGGATATTGGCCGATCTTGAGTACCGGATATTCGCAACCTTCCGGATAGTTTTCCATCAGATAATTGTAACCGATACCACAAGCTACGATTCCCAGCTTTTTGTTAGGACCGTCTGTATATTTATTATAGGGCGATTCTTCTGAAGCTTTGATAAATTCGTCTTGGCGGGCAAGCAATACTTTGTAGCGTTTGCGGGCATTTCCCGGCAACAAGATGAACTGACGCGGATCTTCGCTGAAAGAGATGCTGTTCTGCGGCTTTTGCTCTTTGCGTTCTACTCCTGAACGGGAGTGTGCCAGGCGGGTTACCATACGCATCAAGATCGGTTCGCCTAGCTTTTCAGAGAATTCGAAGCCACTGTATACCATATCATACGCTTCCTGCTGATTGCTTGGTTCGTACATCGGTATCAGTGAGAAATCTCCGTAGAAACGGCTGTCCTGTTCGTTCTGCGAGGAGTGCATACTGGGATCGTCTGCAGCTATCACAATCAATCCGCCTTTCACGCCTGTGATGGCAGAGTTGACGAAACAGTCGGCAGCTACATTCATACCTACGTGCTTCATACAAACTAATGCCCGTTTACCTACGAAAGACATACCCAACGCAGCTTCCATCGCTGTTTTTTCATTGGCACACCAACGGTTGTGTATATTCTGTTCGGTCGTTATAGGGGCCATTTGAATATATTCCGTAATTTCAGTTGAAGGAGTACCCGGGTAGGCATAAACGCCTGAAAGTCCGGCATCCAGTGCAGCTTGTGCAATGGCTTCATCGCCAAGTAAGAGTTGCTTGCTCATATCTATTTCTTTTATTTAGTGTTGATCACAGTTTGTTAATCTATCGGGCAAAGATAGGCTTTTCCGTTCGTTTTATCACAAATTTACTTGAAAATCTTTCTTTCATTCAGGGCTTTCCAGTATTTTCTTGCATTTGCCATGTGGTCGGCGTAATTGGAGGCAAAGTTGTGAGTACCGGAAAAATCTTCTTTGGCACACATGTAGATATAGTTATGTTTGGTATAGTTTAGTACGCTATCTATTCCCTTTTTAGAGGGAATACGGATGGGCCCCGGAGGTAATCCGGTATTTATATAGGTATTGTAGGGAGAATTGACTTTTAAATGCTCGTTAGTAATTCGGCGCAGACCAAAATCCTGCAGGGCAAATTTGATGGTGGGATCTGCTTGTAAGGGCATATCTTGATGTAACCGGTTGATATACAATCCGGCTACTATTGGCTTTTCTTCGTTGTTGTTGGTTTCTTCTTCAACGATGGAAGCAAGTGTGCTGACTTCTTCCGGTGTCATGCCAATGGCGGTAGCTTGTGCCAAGCGATCTTTATTCCAGAAGCGTTTGTGCTCGTCCTTCATTCGTTTGAAGAATTCGTCTACGCTCATGTCCCAATATACCTGATAGGTTTCCGGTATGAAAAGGCTGGGGAGTGTTATGTTGGTATATCCCATTTGCGCTTGGAAAGTAGAGTCGAACAGTTGGCTCGCAATTTCGGCAGAGTCTATCATGAGTTGCTTGCCGATGCTTCGCGCCAATCGGTCTAATGTCCGGACGCTTCCGATAGTAAGGTTCATAGGTTCCTGATAACCTCTGGAAAAACGGCTATATACATGATAGACGTTGTCATTGGGGCGAATGGCATAACGACCGGTATGGATATTCTGATTGAAATCCTTGTATTTTGCCATCCACTGGAATCCGGTGAACTTATTGACATGCCCGAATTCTTTTATTTTATGGTAGATAGAATCGGCAGTATCATCCCGGTCTACATAAATATATACGGTTTTAGATGGGTGAAATTGGGGGGCAAACAGATAATAATAAAAGGTGCCTCCGGCAACTGTACAAAGGAGGAATGCTCCGATTAGAATTGATAGTAGAATATTTCTCTTTTTTTTCTTCATCTTTTGAGGTGTATTTAAAAAGTTCGTCAAAGATAAAAAGAATTTGGATAGGAGTGTTCTCTTTTTAGGATGAATCATAAGAAGACTATATCAAAAGTATGTTTTCTTTCGATGCGGTAATGAATCCATTCTTTCACGTTGCGTTTGCCTTGCTTGATTTGTTCAGTTGCTTATTGTGCTGCTTGGCATTCATTGTAATTATCTTTTTGTTTCCAGCGTAGTTCCATTATTCCAATATATTGTGGGACTATTTTCTCGCAATATATGGGAATGTTTTCTCATAAAATAAGAGAATACTTTCCCACAATATGTGGGAATAAGACAATCTCTTGACGTTACAATGTGAAACCTTGAGAGTAATACAACAACTCCCTTTTATTGAAGTGCAAGTCTGTTTGTAACTAGAATGCCATTGGCACAGGGAAATGAATTCATTTCAGAGAAACGAGTTTTGCTACTTAATTAGGCCACAGGGAGTAATTAATATCTGCTTCTATTTTGTTTTCTATCTCATCAGGCAGAGGTGCGAAGAAATCCATGTTAGTCAGGCTCTCGATGCTATCTATTGTTACCGTATAGGATGATAGAGGTTCTACTGCTTGCTCATTATTGAATAAGAAACCGATAGCTCGCATCGGCTTGACAAAAGGAGAAAGGACTACTTTAAAAAACTTTTGAGGTACTACAACTTTATTCTTTCCGATTGTTTTGGGATGTTTTTCAATAATAGGGCCACATATAATAATGATGGCGCTGTCTGCTATAGCCCAATCCCGGATCTTTTCTTCCAGGTTTTTCCATCCTCTTCTGTTTAGTTGTGGATGTTGCGGACACATATTGCTGAAATAAAATGATTCTTTCATGGCTTCAGGACTCCATTTCATATCTGCTGCGGGAGCCATGTGTCCTTTGTCGTATCCTGAACGGGTATAGTCGGCATTTGTGGCAATCGGACCTGTCACTAGTGGATCGGTAATAAAGCGATTACCTCTTTTTTCTTTTCCTTTGGTTTCTTCCCTGGTTAATTCGTAAGAAACCCAGTTGGGAATTTTTAAATCTTTGTTATATGATACCGTATATCCGCTATGGCGGATGATTTGTTCTTGCCGGGGAACTAGTGATATAGGTGTCTCCAGATCTTTACCGGGTGGAATTTGAAAGGAAGTATCAGTTTGCGGTTCGTTATTTTTCTGGATATTAATCTGCTGGCAATACAAATAAACACCAAAAAGAATAGGAATGAGCACAATGATGGCGATGATACATCCTAATCTGTTATTGGAATGTGATTTCTTTTTGAATAGCTTTCTGTTTTTACCTTTTTTACTTCGATTCATTGGTTAGCTAGTAATGGCGGGTTTGTTTTATTCTTCTTTTCTCATGCTGAATTCACAACCGCAATATTGTTGGTTGTAGAAGTTATACTCTTTAATGATGGCGATGCGTCGTTCGCTAAGTCCGCCTTTCCGCCAATTCTGTTCCCAGTATGTGACATCTGGGTATGAAGCGGTGGCATATTGTCCGGCTTCATTAATCTGCTCCAGACTTTTCCAACGACTGGAAGCAAGCGTTGTGGTTATTATGGAAAGGCCATGTTCATGTGCATAACGGGCGGTCTCCAATAAGCGTAGTTTAAAGCAACGTAGGCAGCGTCCTCCTCTTTCGGGTTCCTGCTCCATTCCTGCTATATGGCATCGCCAGTTTTCATGATCGTAATCAGCATCTATTATCTCCAATCCCAATGATTGGGCATAGCGTGTACATTCGTCTTTTCTTATCATATACTCTTCCAGCGGATAGATATTAGGATTGCAATAATAGATAACAGGGGTGATGTGATGTTGCATCATACATTCAATAATGGCTGATGAACAAGGAGCACAACAGGTATGAAGTAAGACTTTATCGGCTCCTCCCGGAACTTCGAGTTGGAATTTCTTTTTCATGCTGTAAAGTTAGTACATATTTACGATACGAGTCAATGGTTTATGTTTTATTCAGAATAGTTTTTTTAGTATCTTTGTCCACTCAAGTTTATAACAGATCAATAATGAATGAATTAAATTGCGGGCAGGAAGAGCAATATGCAGGCCCGGAGAAGAAAAAGAGTACCTCGAAAATTGTAAAGAGAACTTTAGTTGTGGCTGCATTAGCTTTGGCGGTATATGTTGTATATTCCGTAGTTTATTTATTTGTTTCACCTGATCGTAATATTCAGCAAATCTATCTGGTTCCCGAAGATGCTGCGTTTATCATTCAATCATCGGCCCCGATTGAAGATTGGGAAAAGTTTAGTGGAAGTGAAACATGGCAATGTCTGAAGAAAGCGAAATCTTTCGAGGAAGTAACGGAGAGTGTAGAGAAGCTCGATTCGGTAGTCAAAAGCAATAAAGTGTTATTGTCGCTTGTTGGTGAACGGGATATGCTTATTTCGCTTCACAAGACTCGTGCCACAAAGTGGGATTTTCTGCTGATTCTGGATATGCAGAAAACATCGAAAATGGATTTATTGAAAGACCAGGTGGAAACCGTATTGGTCATGAGTGGCTTTACTGTCACCAACCGGATGCATAACGGCATTAATATCCTTGAAATGCGTGATTCCGAAACAAGGGATATTTTCTATATTGCTTTTGTGGATAATCATTTGGTAGGATCTTATACGTCCGGGCTTGTCGAATCGGCTATTGATTCGCGTAATAAACCCAAAATCGGACTCGACCAGTCTTTTATTGAAACGGAGAAGTTGGTTTCCGGCAAGGGGCTTGTCAGAGTCTTTATTAATTATGCGCGCGTACCTCAATTCATGTCTATTTATCTGGGGGCAAGAAACGAATACATTGATCTGTTTAGCAATTCTATGAATTTTGCCGGACTTTACCTAAATACGGATAAGGAGCGGATGGAAGTGAAAGGGTATACGTTGAGAAAAGATTCTGCCGATCCTTATGTCACTGCTTTGTTGAATTCGGGAAAACATAAAATGAAAGCGCATGAGATTCTGTCCGGGCGGACGGCTCTTTATACCAATATAGGTTTCAACAACCCGGTAACTTTTGTAAAAGAGCTGGAGAATGCAATGTCGGTTCATAATAAACAATTGTATGATTCTTATCAAAGTTCCCGGAAAAAGATTGAAGGGCTATTCGGGATATCTTTGGAAGAAAACTTTTTGAGTTGGATGTCGGGGGAATTTGCTATTACGCAATCCGAACCGGGGTTGTTGGGACATGACCCAGAACTAATTCTGGCTATCAGAGCTAAAAGTATAAAAGATGCCCGTAAGAACATGGAATTAATAGAAAAGAAGATTAAGCGGCGCAGTCCGGTTAAGATAAAGACGGTCAATTATAAAGATTTCGAGATTAATTACGTCGAAATGAAAGGCTTTTTCCGCCTGTTCTTTGGAAAACTATTTGATAAATTTGAAAAGCCATATTATACTTATGTCGATGATTATGTAGTTTTTAGTAATAAGGCTGCGTCTTTGCTCTCTTTTGTGGAAGATTACGAGCAGAAGAATTTATTGAAAAATAATCCGGGATTTGAAAATGCGCTTTCCTATTTAAAGTCGAGTTCTACCATTTTCTTATATACGGATGTGCACAAGTTTTATTCCCAACTGAAACCTATGATGAATCCTGCCACATGGAATGAAATACAATCCAATAAAGATATTCTGTATTCGTTTCCTTACTGGACTATGCAGGTTATAGGAGATGGACGGTCAGCTTCTTTGCAATATGTGATGGATTACAGTCCATATCAACCGGAGGAGGTTGTTGCCATTGCTGCCGATGAAGATGATGAGGAAATGAACGAAGATGCTGAAACTGAAAAAGAACAGATGAGCGAATTGAAGCGTTTCTATGTCGAAAAGTTTGAAGGAAACGTTTTGAGGGAGTTTTATCCGGAGGGAGCGTTGAAGAGTGAAGCGGAAGTAAAGGAAGGAAAACGTCACGGTCGTTACCGTGAATATTATGAGGATGGGACATTGAAGCTTCGTGGAAAGTATGCAAATAATAAACCGAAGGGTACATGGAAGTACTATACCGAGGACGGAAAATTTGAACGCAAAGAAAAGTTCTAGATTGCGTCAACAAAAGTTGATTTAAAAATTATGCTCAAAAAATAATCGGATTCTTTTTGTTTTCTCAAATAAAGCTGTAATTTTGCACGCCGTAAACGAGAGACAAACGCCGCTATAGCTCAGTTGGTAGAGCAACGCATTCGTAACGCGTAGGTCGCCAGTTCAAGTCTGGCTAGCGGCTCTCAAATTAGAACGCTGATTATTAATTAATAATCAGCGTTCTAATTTTTACAGGATTCCCTATTCTTATTTTAAAAGGGAAATCCTGCGTATGTAATAGATGTGAAATATAAAAATGTAATCTATGTTGAGTCGTATTATTGTTTTAGTGGTTGCCGGAGTAGCCGTAGTCTATATCGTTCGCTTTATAGATAACTTTTTCTCCCAGCGTAGAAGATAAAACTAACTTTCAAACATTCTGCTGCGTGCGAGCATACAAGCGCCAACGATGCCGGCTTTGTCTTTCAGCTTAGATGTGATGATGGCTGAATCTTTATTAACCAGATTTAGAGAGTACTTGCGTACGGCTGTTTTTATGGGCTGGGTGATATAATCACCGGTTAAAGATAAAGTTCCACCTATAATGACCAGTTCTGGGTTGAAGATGTTGATTAGCCCGGCAATCTGTTTGCCTAGTTTCTGCCCGATTTCTTCTACAATTTCAATGCAAAGCAGGTCTTCTTTATTCACAGCGGCAATGATCTCATCAAGAGTGATCGGGTTTTCCTCTGTGGCGATTCGTGTAGATAGAATGGAACTTTCCCCACTTTGAATACGCTCTAATAAGATACGATGAAGTGCCGATCCGGAAGCTTCCGTCTCCAAGCAACCTTTTTTTCCGCAATGGCAGATTATCTCATTATCATAAGCACTCATGTGTCCAAATTCACCGGAGAATCCGGATTTCCCGGTATAAATCTTACCATCAATAATAATTCCGATACCTACTCCCCAGCTTACATTTACAAAAATGATATCCTTTTCTCCTTTTACGCAGCCTTGCATATATTCGCCATAAGTCATGGCACGCGTGTCATTATCAATGGTTACTTTATATCCCAATTTTTCGGATAATACATCCGCCAACGGCCTTTCCTCAAAATTGAATTGGCTGAAGCTATACCCTGATTCAGGATTTACACGCCCCGACACATTTACATTAATATTTAAGATCTTCTCTTTATTAATAGTGAGTTTCTTTATAAAATTGAGAATATGCTTGCATAACTCATTCATCCCTTCGATTGAGTTCTCAAACTTATAAGGTATATTCATTTTCAATTCTACCATATCGCCTTTGAAATTTATCAGTCCGATATTGACGGCGAATCTTTTGATGTCTACACCCAAAAAGTAACCGGATTCCGGATTAAGCCCATAGAGGTTGGGATGGCGTCCGCCACTAGTCTCCAATTTGCCATAATCATTAATATATCCGTCATCACACATTTCACCGATAAATTTGGTGACAGTCGGTACACTTAAATCCAGCTCTTTTGAAAGATCGGGAATTGTAGAACTTCCATTATATATATAATGTGTAATAATCCTCTTTTTGACGAGAGCACTTTTAGAGCCCTTTTCTATTTCTTTCAAGAATTGTTGGTTCATAACTATGCATATTTGGTAATTCACACAAAGATAATTAATTTTTTTATTAATACGTGGTTTTGAGGCCTTGAAAATTAGAATATCTTGAATGTTATATTCCCTATATACTATGTAATGGATTTATATATAGGATAATGTAGCTATGGACGATTGTGGATATAATAAATGAAATAAGACGATTTGTGAGGTAATTCCCCCTTCTATTAATTAATAATGCGAGGAATAACGATTTTATTAATAAAATATTTTATTATCTATTGTTTATTTAATAAATATAGCTATATTTGTGCCGTGATATTATTAATAAAACTCTATATCCTTAAATGAATTTAGTATGAGAAACTATTTTTTAGGTCTGTGTTTATTATTTGCTTTGTGTTTTACGGCATGCTCTCATTCAGATGATTCTGTTGATGTGCTAATTATTGGTGGAGGCGCTAGTGGAGTGACTGCTGGTATTCAGTCTGCTCGAATGGGGGCTGCAACATTGATAGTAGAAGAAACAGAATGGCTGGGTGGAATGCTTACATCTGCAGGTGTAAGTGCTGTTGACGGAAACTATGATTTACCGGCAGGTTTGTTTGGTGAGTTTCGCGGACATTTGGCAGATTATTATGGAGGACTTGATTCTCTAAAAACCGGTTGGGTGAGTGCAGTGTTGTTTGAACCTTCAGTCGGAAATAAAATTTTCCATGAAATGGTTGACGCGGAGAAAAATTTAAAAGTATGGCATAATGCTACTTTGGTAAAGCTGGAAAGAGAGAATGATGCTTGGATTGCTCAAATTCAGATGAAAGATAATACAATCAAAAAAATACATGCTAAAATATTGATTGATGGTACTGAATTGGGGGATATAGCAAAAATGTGCGGGGTGAAATATGATGTCGGTATGGAAAGCCGTCATGATACTAAAGAAGATATTGCTCCGGAAGAGAAAAATAATATAGTTCAGGATATTACATACGTAGCAATCTTGAAAGATTATGGTAAAGATGTGACTATTCCTTGTCCTGAAGGATATAATAAAGATGAATTTGCTTGTGCTTGTGCCAGTCATGTTTGTATCATGCCTAAAGAACCGGATCGTGTATGGTCTAAAGACATGATGATAACTTATGGAAAACTTCCTAATAATAAATACATGATTAATTGGCCGATAGAAGGCAATGATTATTATGTAAACTTGATTGAAATGACCCGTGAGGAACGTGAAGAAGCCTTGAAATATGCAAAACATTATACGATGTGTTTCGTTTATTTTCTGCAACATGAATTAGGTTTTAATACATTGGGCTTAGCTGATGATGAATATCCTACAGCCGACAAATTACCATTTATTCCTTACCATAGAGAGTCTAGGAGAATCCATGGGCTAGTACGTTTTGATTTAAATCATGCTTGTGAACCGTTCAGGCAGTCTCAACCTCTTTATCGTACTTGTATTGCCGTGGGGAATTATCCTGTGGACCATCATCATACGCGTTATCATGGATATGAAGAGTTGCCTAATCTTTATTTTCATCCGATACCGTCATACGGTTTACCTTTAGGAACTTTGATTCCGAAAGATGTTGAAGGATTGATTGTTGCTGAAAAATCAATATCTGTTTCTAATATAATTAATGGTACCACTCGTTTGCAGCCGATGGTTATGCAGATCGGGCAGGCAGCGGGAGCATTAGCAGCTCTTGCGGTGAAAGAAGGTAAAAATATAAGAGAAGTATCTGTTCGGGAAGTACAAAATGCGATTTTGGATGGAAAAGGATATTTATTGCCTTATTTAGATGTTGAGTTAGATCACCCAATGTTTAAGTCACTACAACGTATCGGCTCTACAGGTATATTAAAAGGTATAGGTAAAAGTGTTGACTGGTCAAATCAAATGTGGTTCAGAGCGGATACATTATTATTGGCAAATGAGTTGAAAGGATTGGGTGATGTTTATCCTTTTGTCAATAAGCAAGTATTCGAAGGTAATAATACCATATCAATTCAGAAAGCTACAGAGCTAGTAGGAGAGATTGCAGAAAAAGAAGGTATTGAGATGAAAGAGGGTAGGGTAGAAGAGATCTGGGATAAATTTGATTTGAAAGATTTTGATATGAATCGAAATATTTTGAGAAGTGAAATGGCAATTTTGATTGATCAGATATTAGATCCTTTCAATAATAAAAAAGTAGATATTACAGGACAATATATTCAATAGGTAATAATAATATAAGTGTTAACTGCTGTTTTAATTAAACTAATATGAAAACATTAGATCGAAGAGACTTTCTAAAAAAAGCCACATTGGCTGGCGCGTCAGCCTTGACTGTACCAACTTTGTTTGAATCTTGTACTTCAAAAGCTAGTGCCAGTACAGTAGTGGCAACTGATGGTTTGGAAAGTAAACTCATTGTTCCTAAAAACAATGGCTTAAAAATTACCGGAACTTTTTTGGATGAAATATCACATGATATTCCACATCAGAACTGGGGTGAGAAAGAATGGGACTTGGATTTTCAGCACATGAAAAATATAGGAATTGATACAGTAATAATGATCCGTTCTGGTTATCGTAAGTTTGTCACTTTTCCTTCTCCTTATTTATTGAAGAAAGGTTGTTATATGCCTTCCGTTGACTTGGTGGATATGTTTTTACGTTTAGCTGAAAAGTATGGAATGAAATTCTATTTTGGACTATACGATTCGGGTAAATACTGGGACACAGGGGATATGACCTGGGAAGTGGAAGATAACAAATATGTAATTGATGAAGTTTGGGAAAATTATGGTTCCAAGTATAAAAGTTTTGGAGGATGGTATATCAGTGGTGAAATAAGCCGGGCAACGAAAGGGGCGATTGGTGCTTTTCATGCATTAGGAAAACAATGTAAGGATATATCTAATGGATTGCCTACTTTTATATCTCCTTGGATTGATGGCAAAAAAGCAATCATGGGAACGACAAAAATGACGAGAGAAGATGCCGTTTCTGTACAACAACACGAAAAAGAATGGGATGAAATTTTTGATGGAATTCATGATGTGGTAGATGCATGTGCATTTCAAGATGGGCATATTGATTATGACGAATTGGATGCGTTCTTTTCTGTCAATAAAAAATTAGCAGATAAGTATGGTATGCAATGTTGGACAAATGCCGAATCTTTTGACCGTGATATGCCAATTCGTTTTCTACCCATTAAGTTTGATAAACTTCGGATGAAGTTGGAAGCAGCCAAACGTGCCGGATATGATAAGGCTATTACTTTTGAATTTTCTCATTTTATGAGTCCGCAATCAGCCTATCTGCAAGCTGGTCATTTATATGACAGATATAAAGAATATTTTGAAATAAAATAAATGTTATGAAGTCTACAATCAATTTTGGTTATCTTATATTCCTTTCTGTTGTGGCAGCATTGGGAGGCTTCTTGTTCGGATATGATACTGCGGTTATATCGGGAACAATTGCCCAAGTGACTCAACTTTTTCAATTAGATGCACTACAACAGGGATGGTATGTAGGATGTGCTTTAGTAGGCTCTATCGTAGGTGTTCTTTTTGCTGGAATCTTAAGCGATAAGTTAGGAAGAAAACTTACGATGGTTATTTCAGCTGTGTTGTTTTCCACATCAGCTCTAGGATGTGCTCTATCAGCCGATTTTGCCCAATTGGTAGTTTATCGGATTATAGGTGGAGTAGGAATAGGGGTTGTGTCCATTGTTTCTCCTCTTTATATATCAGAACTAGCTGTAGCGCAGTATAGAGGACGTTTGGTGTCATTGTATCAGTTGGCTGTAACAGTTGGTTTTTTGGGAGCTTATTTAGTTAACTATCAATTATTGGCATGGGCGGAGAGTGGTACGCAATTAAGTGTGGATTGGTTGAATAAAATATTTATAACTGAAGTATGGAGAGGTATGTTGGGTATGGAAACATTGCCGGCAATCTTATTCTTCATAATCATATTTTTTATTCCGGAAAGTCCCCGCTGGTTAATCGTACGTGGAAAGGAATTGAAAGCTGTAAATATATTAGAGAAAATATATAATTCAATTACAGAAGCGAAAAGTCAATTAAATGAAACGAAATCTGTGCTGACCTCTGAAACAAAATCGGAATGGTCTTTATTGATGAAGCCTGGAATTTTCAAAGCTGTTATTATCGGTGTGTGTATTGCGATTTTAGGACAGTTTATGGGTGTGAACGCAGTACTTTATTATGGCCCTTCTATCTTTGAAAACGCAGGACTTTCAGGAGGAGATTCTCTTTTTTACCAAGTTCTGGTAGGACTAGTCAATACTTTGACCACCATTCTGGCTCTTG
>ERZ835880.1973-NODE-1973-length-14934-cov-2.744943_pt1 | contig 14934 bp, 10 predicted proteins | sample MGYA00519944_ERZ835880 | MGnify/ENA primary metagenome ERZ835880 (study PRJEB31850, sample SAMEA3708787) | human gut metagenome | biome: human gut; feature: human-associated habitat; material: faeces | place: China | collected 2014 ... | reverse complement strand
GCCATAAAAATATGCACCTCCAAAAGTGTCTAACTTTTGGGGTGCATATCATAAATTCAGGGCTTTTTTTTATCAAAAATTATTTTACCGCCATTTACTTATGAAAAGGTAGAAATAACGCTTAAAATAGGGACTATATTAATGAGAGGCAAAAGTCGAATATTAAGTCTCTTGAAAAAACATACAAAAGTTCCCCTTTAAATATATTCGACTAATTTATAAAATGGGAGGTCAAATCTATGATATTTGAAACTAAAAAGAAAAGATACGACATAGAAGATGCAAAAAATAAAATAGTCTTACTATTTGATTATGAAAAGATGTGTTCTCTGATTGCGAATACAACATACAGTCGAGTGTTTATGACATTAAAAGAAGTTAATGTGTTCAGAGGATTACCATTCGTAGAAAGAGTTATGTATCGTTTAAATATGGCAGCTTGTTATCGAAAGGTAATTGAAATTGCCGGTGAAAAACAAGCTATGTTTACTGCATTCCAGTATTTAAGAGATGAATTACATAATAGTCAAACGGCTAAAACAAGTATATATCAGATATTTGACAGAAAAGCTACCGAAGCATTTATCAATATATATTTTGAACAAATAAAATGCTATGAAGATAAAGAATTTTGGGAAAGCAAAGGTGATTTATCTCAGTTTGAATATGACGGATCGGATGATGAATGTAAAGAAGCAGAGGTGGAAATTCATACTAATTCAGATCCAAAATCAAAAAATTCAACTTTTCTGTTATCAGAAGAAAAAACACAAGAATTAAAAAGTGAAATTAGTGAAATTCTGAAGAAATACTTAAACGACAAAGTTACAAATGTGGCATTAGATATAACCTACATGAATTAAGGAAGGTGATTAACGTATGAAACCAATAATAATTGGTGTTGATACAGGAAATCGTTGTATTAAAACCGTACATAATGTGTTTGTATCAGGTATTAATAAGCAAAAAGCAAAGCCTATACAAAGCAAAGAAGTGCTTAAATACAATGATGAATACTACACCTTAACAAAGAAACGTGTAAATTATTTACAAGACAAAACCGAAAATGATGAATATTTTGCTTTAACTTTGTTCGGAATTGCTAAGGAATTAAAATTCAGAGGAATAAAGCCGTCAAATGAAGCTATTCCGATTTTGCTTGGAGTCGGCTTACCGCCCTCACATCTGGGATTGTATAAAGATAAGTTCAAAAAGTATTTTGAACGAGCATTTATAAAATTCAATTATGAGGGTGAATCATATAAGATTCAAATTCAAAATGTAATTGTTTTCTCACAAGGATATGCGGCTATATTTGATGATTTTCAACAGATAAGCACATTTGATAAATCATATATAGTCGATATTGGTGGATACACAACTGATGTCATTCAACTGAATAACGGTAAGATTGACACAAATGTTTGTCAGTCAATAAATGCCGGAATGATTATTCTTTATAACAAAATTAAAGATGAGATTGAAAATAAATATGGCATTGCTCCTGATGAAAACCAAATAGACAATATCATGGCAAATGGAATAGAACTAAATCCTAATTATCCAATGGTTGATATTATAAATCAAATAACAACAAAGTATGTTGAAGATTTAGTCAGTCTATTGAAAGAAAAAGGAATAATTTTAACGTTTGCAAAGGGTATTTTTATCGGAGGCGGTTCTATTCGATTAAAGAAATGGATTGACCAAAATCAAGAGATATACGAGCCATATTACATTGATAGTATTTATGCTAATGCCAAAGGCTATGAAGCGTGTTTAAATGCCATTCAGAATCAAAAAAAGAGTGGGTGATATAAATGCAAGCTAAGAAAAATAAAAGACGATTTACAATTCAGTTTAATGAGATTGAACCGTCACATTTATTAGCAATAGAAGTGCTTAATGACTTGCCATCACGTTCCGTAGCAAGATATATAGCGTTAGCAATAGAATATTACGAAAGTAATATGAAGAAAGTTACTAAAAGCAGTAACACAAATAATTCGGTGAAAAGGAAAAGAGGTAGACCACCAAAGGTTCAATCTAAATCGGAAGAAACTCAATCTACTTTGACTGAGCAACCAACTGTTTTAGAGAAAGCCGAAGAAATACCTCAACGCCATTCACATATACAAAACAATCAAGAAGTCGAAAAAATAAATGATACGGCTAATAAAGTTGAACAAGTAGACGGACTTGAAATGGAATTCATTGATGATGAAGATAAGAGTCCTAAAGTTGATCCGACAATGTTAGAAAGTATGATGGGATATGTAAATTCCTGATATTTGTTTTTAGACGAAAGAAGAAAGGAGTTGGTCGTAATGACTAAAGTAATGAGTGCATTTGATAGTGCAATGATTAAAGCTCAGTGTACGGCAATGAACGAGGCTTCAAAGATGAAACAAGATAAGACAAGCAAGTTTGCGAGAATTGCTATTACAGCAATGGCTTGTATGGCTATGTTACTTACTTGTGTATTTGCAGATGGAGGCTCAATTGAAGGCAGAATTGCTTCCGGTTTGGGTGATGTTTACAAAGTAATAACAACTATTGCAGTTCCAATAGCGGTTATAGCAGCAGTATTTTCCGGTTATAACTTTTTCTTTGGTGGTGAAAAAGGTGTTGAAAAAGCAAGGAAAACTCTGACTTATGTAGGTATCGGATTGGCTATTGTTTATCTTGCCCCTGTTGCAATTAAGCAAGTCAGTGGTTGGTTTAGTGACAGCGGAGATGCCGGAGTCTTTTCAGCATAACTCAAATAACAAAAGGCATTCACACTCAACTGTGAATGCCATATCTAAAAAGGAGGAGGTATAGAATGCTAAAAGCAGATAACATCTGCCATAAATTCGGTAGATGCAAAAAATATAAAAAGCTAATTATAGGTATTGTCACTATATTCAGCATAATGTGTGTTGCATGTACGGCATTTGCGGCGGATAATACTGCTGCATCTGTTCTTGGTCAAGCCGGTTTAGGTAGTCCAATGGGGAAATTTTTCAATTTTATGGTTAAAATTTCGTTGCCAACTGCTGCTTTGGGTTTAGCCATATGTGGTTTTTCGTTTTTTATAAGCAGTGATAAAGGCAGAGAAAAACTAAAAACAAATTTGAAAAATATCGGTATTGCAATAGCAGGTATTATGCTGATTCCGACAATAATCTCTTTTGCGGTTAATCATGTGGGTAATACCGAATGGAAAGAAGATAGCTTTGAAAATAGAAGTGTTATCTTAGATTCTGCCATTGAAGATGGTCAAGTTGTTGATATGAGTAACGGACCGTCAAAGGACGTTGATGTAGATTCTTCTCCTAATCCGAATGACTAATTATAGAGAAAGGAGAAAAAGTTTATGTTTAATAATTTGGTAAGCACATTGGTTAATTGGATGGCATCGGGATTAGATTTTGCAATAAATTGGATCATAAAGATGTTAGGCTTTAATATCAGTTTTTTTACCGATAATTTTCCGGTTGTATTAACCTTATACGGAATATTACAGGGAGTTGGAATAGCGTTGGTTATAGCCATAGCAATTTTCCAACTATATATGTTTTTTGCCGGTCCGTTATCAGATAAAGCAGCTACAAGCTCGCCTTTGGAAATATTAGTAAGGAGTATTATTGCAATTCTGCTGATATTTTTAGGAAACTACATATTAGAGTTTATTGTTAATTTATTCTCGTATCCATACGCTAAAATGATGGAAATTGATGCCACAGAAATAGCTGGCGGTGAAGAAGATGTTATGACAAATGCAGCAAAAATTATTGCAATGTACGATCCACGAGCAAATGGTGGTGGATTTGGAGTATTACTTGCTTTAATTATAATAATCGTTATAGGTTGGAATACAATCAAACTGTTACTTGAAGTTGTAGAACGATATTTGATGGTAGGTGTATTAACATTTACTTCACCTCTTGCTTGGGCTACTGTTTCATCACGTTCAACACATCAAATATTCTCAAAATGGTTTAGTATGTTTTTAGGTCAATGTTTGCTAATGCTATTAAATGTATGGTCAGTAAAAATGCTTATGTCTATTCTTGCAAATGGGCAATCGGATGTATTTTTACGATTTATATTGGCTATTGCATTTTGTAGGGTAGCACAAAAATTTGATACATATCTACAATCAATGGGTATAAATGCAGCTCATACCGGTGGTTCGCTTGCAGATGATTTATTGGCACTTGGAGGAACATTAAAATCAACAGCAGGTGGAATTATAACAGGTGCAGGTAATAAAGAATTGGGACAAATGGTTGCTAAACACGGTATTCCGGGTACTCTTGGCTATGGTATTGGTAAATTTGCAGGACATAGCCCAATTAAAAATGGCAGTAATTCAACTAAAAATACCGGTACTGATTCAAAAGCTACAAGTAATCCGTCAAGTAATCCGACACAAACAACACCTTCGGATGAACCTACATTAACTTATGATGACAACGGAAACCCAATCAGAAATGATGAAGATGAAAATACAGCAACGACAACAGCACCGACATCGGTTACCGATTTAAAAGAACAAGCCAAAAAGTATCAAAATGTATTTGATGAAAACGGTCAAGTTAAGGGTAATCAATTAGGTAAGGATATTAATAATAAACCTATATTAACAGGTACGAATTCACAAAACCTTGCAAATGCAATTGTTCATTCATCAACTAAAGAAGCTATGAATAGCGGTGCACAAATGGGTAATGCTTCAGAAATAAAAGCAAATACTATTATGCACAATACACCTGATACTGCAAACAGAATAATGAATGCAAACGTAAACGGTGGTATTCAAGATGAAGCGGTTAAGACAGCAACATATCAAAAACTGTTTGACGGTGATACACCGAGTGACGGTGGGGTTGAAAAAGTATTGCCGGGACTAAGTGAACAAGTACAGCAATCATCAGACGGCTTTGGAGTAGAAAATTTTGAAATGAATATGAATGACGGAGAAATATCCGGTACATATACACCTACAACAACAGATGATGAAGTATCATTACCGCAAGAATACAGTATAAGAACAGCAGAATCATACGAAAGATTAACGAATGATCAAAAAGCTGAATATGCTGCATTTACCGGCAGTGATAACAGAAGATATTATGCGAAATCTACAACAGCAGAAATATCAAATATGGATGTTGGTGCAACACCAAACAACACACAATCATCTATGTCAAACCCACAACGAAGAACTAATCCGAAACGTAATCCAAAGTCTAATAAGCCAACAAAATAAAATGTATTCAAACGTACCACAAATTCAGACGTTAAGCGTTTGGAGTGGTACGTTTTTCTTATAGAAGGGAAGTGAATTATAATGGCAGAAAATGAAAATAAAAAAAGTGGTTCAAAGCAAGCTGCCGATGCTGCTAAAACGGCTGTTAATGTTGCTAAAGGTGCAGGACGTATGGCTGCCGGTGATGTAATAGGTGGTGTAAAAGATATAGCCAAAGATGGTAATGTACAGAAAATTATAGGTGGTATTGTAGGATTTTTTATGGCAATGATTGTAATGATGACATCTGTTGTACCAAGCGTTTTATTTACACCGTCTGAAGATGCTTTTTCAGGTGAACATTCTTTTTTGGAAGTGCTGAAACAACCGGTTGATTCTATCGGTGATTTTCTTAAAAGCATATTCGGAAATAAAGATACGGATACTGAAAAATCAATGATTGATTCGGATTCTATACAAGTATTAGCTGATAATACAACAACAGATGCCGAAAATGCTTCCGAGTCAGCTAAAAATACAATGAATAATATGTTGAAAGAAACAAAAGAACGTTTTAACAAAAGACATGAAGAACTGATAAAAGAAATTGAAGCTGACTTTGCTACAAGACCGAACGGCTCAGTGAAAACGGTAAATGATGCAGTAACATCAGGAGCTACGACAAGTGATAAAGAGGCGGTAAATCTGCTTTGTCTGTATTCGACTCAAAATGACAGCAATGTTATTAATGTTGACTTTAATGATTATCTTGATTGGTTGGGAACTGCCGATAAAGGTTGGTTTAGGAGAACAACAGTTGATAAAGGCGGTCCTGCCGAAGAACAAGAAAAATGGAAAAAATCTAATTGGAATGTAAAGCCTACATATTGGGACGGTACAATGTTACCGCAAAAAGAAATGGATGAAATCAATGCCGAGAAAAAGAAATATGATTTTGATAAACAAGAATTTGAAAATTCATTTGAAGATAACTACGGTGATAAAGCAACATCAGCGTTACAACAGCTGTGTTCATTAGAACCGGATATAAAAGAAGAAAAAATTGAAGTTAAAGATGAAAACGGAAATGTTGTAAGCTCATATATGAATTATACATATACAATTAAAGTAAAATCAACAGATGAAATCAAATCTGATTTTGTAGGTTTTGATGAAACTAAAGATGATGCGAATCCGATTAATCCGAATAATTATCATAGTGAAGTATTTGATGATATGGTTAAAAATACTTGCGAATACTTCGGAATATACGGTAGTGGAGGTTTATCAGGTGGCGGAGGCAGTGGTTCTCAATTAGTTCAAGTAGCTTTAAATGAAGTCGGTTATTTGGAAAAAGCCTCTAATTCACAATTGGAAGATAAAACTGCTAATCCCGGTGGTGGTAATTATACAAAATACGGTCAATGGTTTGGTATGAACGGTGATTTTTGGTGTAATATCTTTGTGTCATGGTGTGCGAATGAATGTGGACTTATAGATAGTGGTATCATTCCAAAATCAGCACTATGCTCGACTACATATAGTTGGTTTGAACAAAAAGGACAAGCTGTTAATGTCACTTCTGCATCTCAATTTGCTGAAATGCAACCGGGTGATATTATCTTAAAAGGTGGAGGATCATACGGACGGCACGGTGCTCATATCGGTATTGTTGAAAAAGTAGAGGATAACTATGTATATACTGTTGAAGGCAATACATCATCTAATATGAACGATAACGGATATGGTACGAACTCAGGTCAGGGTGTATGGGAAAAGAAATATTCTATAGATTCTATGATAGGCTTAGGTTGGGACGGTTATTGCCGACCTGCTTATCCGGCAACATCCGCTCAAGGAGCTGACGGTTATCTCACAGGTTGTCAAACATATAACTTATCTGATGATACAATCAAATGGGTTGCTACATGTATGACAGGTGAAGGTGGCGGCAGTGATTTGAATTCTTGTAGAATTTATGCTTCACATGCAGCAAATCATATTGAAGAATTCACCAATAAAGAAAAAAATGAGAGTTTTGTAAGACAAGTAGTTGCACCACGAGGCACAACCGGATATGCGTGGTATGCTGCGAGGTCTTGGAAAGACGGTTGTACTAATGAAGCAATTCAAGCAGTCAAAGAAGTCTTTAATCAGGGATACCGTTATTTACCACGTTATGTAATTGAATTTGATACATTCCCAATGGACGTACTTAATGCTAAAGCAAAAGAAGCATATCAACATGGTGACATAATACAGAATCCTTATGGTGCTACATACAAATTCTACGGATTTTTCCCATCGGGTGATATTTGCGGATATAATGATGCAGCATATGCAAAATATAAAGGTGATGATGAACTGATGAAGCAAAACAAGGAAAAAGGTACAACAGATAATAAGACAGAGGAAAACAAAGGAGGAAATTAATTATGATTAACAAAGTAAAAAGTAAATTAAAGAAATTCGTAATTATTTGTATTCCTACATATTTGTTTTCAATGTATCTGGCTTTTGTATTTCAGCATTTTAAAAGTGCAAATGAGTTAAAGTGGAGTTTAGGACCTCTATTTAAAGATATAGGGGTCTTAGGATTCCCTTTTAAAGAAAGTTTAATTATCTTAGGAATGCTATTACTTGTAACAGGATTTTTAATTCATCAATCGAAAAAAGATAATTTTGAAGAAGATGAAAGAAATTTCAAATATTCTGATTCAGGTGTGTATGGAACAGCAGGATTGCTTACAGAATCTGAATTGAAAGGCTATTGTAAAGTAAATAATGCCAAAGATGCAGAAGGTGTTATTCTTGGACAATTAGATGAAACCGGTAACAGAATTGTAAATACAGATATGAACAGCAGAATGAATAAACACGTTGCTATATTCGGTGCATCAGGTACAGGTAAATCACGTTGTTATGCACGTCCTTTTATTATAAATGCAGTTAAAAGACGTGAAAGTATAATTGTAACCGACCCAAAAGGTGAATTATATGAATCTACTGCTAAATATCTGCAAGACAACGGATATATTGTTAAAATATTTGATTTAGTACATCCGGCTAAATCTGATGGTTGGAATATGCTAAAAGAAATTCGTGGTGATGAACTCAGAGCACAAATACTTGCAAATGTAATTATAAACAATACCGGTGGCGGTGACAGTGTTTGGGATAATTCGGCAGAATCGCTGTTAAAAGCACTTATGCTACGAGTAGAGAGAGGACACGACTTTGCAAAAAATAACAGACAAAGCATAGGCGAGGCATATAACCTAATTCAGAATCCGGCAGGCGAATCGTATTTAGATACGGTATTTGATGTTAATTCATTAACAAGAGATGAAAAATGTTGTCTTGGACCATATATGACCTTTAAACAAGGTTCGGATAATATGCGAGGTAACATTATTACAGGCTTAGCAACGAGATTACAAGTATTTCAAAATGAGGTTATACGAGAAATTACAGCTAAAGATGATATTGACTTGGTTTTGCCTGCAAAGCAACCTTGTGCATATTTTTGTATTATGTCAGACCAACATAGTGCTTTGAACTTTTTATCGTCATCTTTCTTTACATCATTGTTTATAGACTTGGTAGAATATGCTGATATGAACGGCGGTGTATGTCCTGTTCCGGTAAACTTCTTGCTTGACGAGTTCCCAAATATCGGCTCTATTCCTGATTTTGACAAAAAGATAGCTACAGTACGTTCAAGACGACTTAATATATCTATTATCTTTCAGGGTATTACTCAATTACAGGCACGTTATCCTGAAGGTAAATGGCTAGGCATTTTGGGAAACTGTGATACACACCTGTTCTTAGGTTGTAATGAACCGGAAACAGCTAAATTTATATCAGGCAGAACTGGAGATGCAACTATTAAAGTAAAGACGGAACAACATGAAAAAATAGAGTCCTTTTTCCAAATAGGAAGAAAACACAGCAGTGGTGACGGTAAGCGTAAAATTATGACAGAAGATGAAGTTATGAGAGTACCGGGAAATGAAGAACTTATTATTCTACGAGGCAAAAATGTTATGAAAGCATATAAATATGATTTTTCGCAACACCCGGAAGCAAAGTATTTCAGTGATATAAGAATTCAAGACAGACCTGATATTACAGATGTAGAAGGAAGAAAAGTTTTTGAAGAACGAGCCAAAAAATCTGTAGAAGATTACTATAATAATCTTGACAAGAAGAAAAAAACGAATACCGCAAAGGCTGTTCATAAAGATTCAATCTTAAATCATATTAAGAAAAAAACCAATAGTGCAGAATCTAAAAAGGTCCATAAGAAAAATATTAAGCCTAAAGGCGATATTGAATTGACCAATAACGATTACAAAGAAACAATACTTGATTTTGAAGAAAATGAGATTATCGAAACTTCGGATATTGAAATTTTAGATGAATTTCAAGCAGAAAAGGTTGAAGATGTTGAGATTGAACCAATAAAAGCAGATAACGAAAAGAATCCAATCAAGAAAAAGCCTACAGAAGTTCAAAATGTAAATTCGGAATCAAAAACAGAATATCCGAAAGATGAAGAAATCAAAAAAGATGATTTTTACAGCAAAAAAGAGAATGTTGAATTAAAAATTGAGATGATAAAAGAAAAAGGCTGTCCGTCTATGGAGAAAATATTGACAAGAATGCTTGAAAAAATCGAGGAGGTAAGTGCAGCATAAAGTGTGAACTACCACACACCATAAAGGTATGTGGTTTTACGGCAAATTAATTTATAAAAATCTAAGCTCTGAATCTAATAATTCAGGGCTTTTTTAGAAAAATTTTATTTTACCGCCATTTGCTTATGAAAAGGTAGAAAAATGAAATAAAATAGGGACTATATTAATGAGAGAGGTTTTAGAACTCTTCTCTCCGTTAGCAAAAGCTAAAAAAAATATAATTCTCTCTCAAAAAAAGACTGCAATTCTATTCCCCCCAAAAGAATTAGCTAATTTTAGGTTTGGAGTTCTAAAAACTATTTTGAAAGGAATGATGAAAGTGAAAAAGTCTATCAAAAATATGATAGCAGGTGCACTATCATTGACTTTGGCTTTTTCTGCAATTAATTGTTTTGCAGAAAAAAGTAATGATGCAGAATCAACATCAGCACCGAAAAGTAACACAACAGTTTATAACGGTGATTCAATTACACCGGACATTTCTGTAATGGACAGTGGGGTACAACTTGTAAAAGGAACTGACTATGATTTGACATATGAAGATAATGTCAATGTAGGTACAGCGACTATTACTGCAACGTTTAAAGGAAACTATTCGGGAATACGAAAAATCAATTTTAATATCATTGCAAAAACGTTATCAACAGATGATGTAACCTTTACAACGATTGATGATTTGACTTATACCGGTAGTCCGTTGACACCTGAACCGACAATTAAGTTCGGCGAAACTGTATTGGAAAAAGACAAAGATTATACTTTGTCATATGAAGATAATACAGATGTAGGAACAGGTAAGGTAAAAGTAACATTCACCGGAAACTATACCGGTACGGCAGAAACCGATTTTGAGATTATACCGGATATTTTGACACAGGATAAAGTAAAGATTGCCAATATCGACAATAAGACATTTACAGGCAGTGAAATAACACCTGAACCGGAAGTTAAGTACGGCAGTGTTGTTCTTGTAAAAGACAAGGATTATGAGTTTACATATAAGAACAATATTAATGTTGGTACAGCCGATATAACAATTACATTTAAGGGTAACTACGGCGGTAATGCAGCAACAACATTTGAAGTCGTACCTGATGTACTTTCACAAGAAAAGGTTAATTTCTCGACTATAGAAAATAAGACCTATACAGGCAAAGAAATTAAACCTGAACCAACCATTACATATAATAGCGTGACTCTTGAAAAAGATAAAGATTACACGCTTTCATATGAAAATAACGTCAACGTTGGACAGGCAACAGTCAAAGTTACATTCATAGGTAATTATTCAGGTGATGCTTCTACTGCTTTTGAAATTATTTCAAGAGTAATCACTGATGATGATACCACAATCGTTGTAAGTCCAATAGCTGATCAGACGTACACCGGTAAAGAAATTAAACCTGAGCCGGTAATCACAGACACAACAAGATAAGAAGGGAGGAAGCAGGGAAGTTAATGAAAATTGATTTCCCTGTATATGTTTATGAAAAAGTTAATTTCATCAATGTTGATTGTTGCAATGTTGGCTTCAAGTGCTGCTGTAATGGTAAATGCCGAAGAAACAACCAATCCCAATATCACTGCTCAGGAAGTTCAAGATGAAAAAGATATAGAAATTACTGTTGAGGGTAAAGTATTGACAAAAGATGTTGATTATACATTAACGTATAAAGACAATGTTAATGCCGGTACAGCAACGGTTATAATCAATTTCATCGGAAATTATTCAGGCTCTAAAGATGCTACATTTGAAATCAAGAAAAAATCTTCTTCAGGAGGTTCACATGGCTCTTCAAAAAGCCCAGAAAATGTTTCTGTTGAAGATAAAAACAATAATAAGATAACAGTAAGTGTAAAGAATAACGGTGATACCAAAGTTATTACATTGCCGTCAAATAAGACTATATCGGATGATGACAGTTACACAATTATCATAACCGACAAAGATAAAAAGCCAATACCAAACAAAAAGGTAGAGGTAGTTGACAAGAAAGGGAATAAGGCAGAAGGTGTGACGGATGAAAACGGTAAACTTGTATTACCACAAACAATACCATCTCCGACACCGGAAACAAGTCCGATTCCGACAATGACACCTGATCCTGAATATGAGCATAAGGCATATATCTCAGGCTATGATAACGGCAATTTTAAACCGGACGGCAATATAACAAGAGCTGAAACGGCATCAATGCTTTACAGAGTATTAGATACTGAATCAGATAACGAGAAGCTGACTTTCTCGGACCTTGTAAATGGTGCTTGGTATATTGAAGCTGTTGAAGAAATGAGTAAAGCCGGTGTTATTAACGGTTATACTGACGGAACATTCAGACCGGATAACGAAATTACTCGTGCAGAATTTGTAACAATGATTATGCAATCGAAAACTGTATCCGAATTTGAAAGTGTACCGTTTTCTGATGTTGATAAATCATTGTGGAGTGCCGATTATATTTATTCGGCTTACAAAGCAGGATATATTAACGGTTATACTGACGGAACATTCAAACCGGACAGCCCTATCACAAGAGCAGAGGCGGTAAAGATTATAAATTCAGTTCTTGAAAGAACGGATATGAGTAATACAGAAAATCCATTCAATGATGTTTCTGATAAGCATTGGGCTTATAATCAAATTCTTGAAGCAGTAATTAATCATAACGTAAACTAAAGAAGGGAGGAAGAGGAGAACCATTTGTGTATGGTTCTTCTCGTACTATTATGAAAGAAGTAAAAAAGAAAGTAACAGCAGTTGTATTGACAACAGCTATTGGTGTTACATCTGTGTCAGCTTTGGCTGATTTTGATAAGGAAACATCAAATACTGGTGTAAATGATACGAATATAACTGAGGTAACTGCAACACCGGAAGCTGTAAATGAACCTATAGCAAGCCCTACAATTGAGCCAACGGCAAGTCCAACAATCGAACCTACAGTAACACCAACGGATGATAATTCAGAATCAACATTAACACCAAATGATGATAAAGCCCCTTTTGAAGATTTAAACAATAATAATCCATTGAATGAGTATGTTTCAGATGATGATTTTGGAATTTCATTATTCTCAGGAAAAGAAACATATGATTCAGGAAATATTCCTTATGCAATGGATTTTTCATATACATATGATGAAGGAACATTATATATATATGGTTCGGGTGCTTTTCCGTCTAATATGCCATCAAGCACTTATTGGACAAATTCTTCTAATGTAAAATTTTCAGCGGGTACGGTTACAGATATTATATTTGAAGATGGAATAACTAAAATATATGAGCCTGTTTTAAAACCATTTAAAAATGTTGTTAATGTGAAATTACCAAGCACATTGACATTTTTAGCCGAAAAAGCATTTGCAGGTTGTTCAAATCTTGAAACAATTAATATTCCGGATGGTATCACTTCGATTTATGGGTATACATTTAACAACTGTAGAAAGTTAAATAATATAAAATTACCGGAAGGGTTAACTTATATAGATGATAGAGTGTTTTATGGTTGTTCAAGTTTAACAGATTTAACATTGCCAAGTACATTAAAAACAATTAATGAATTAGCATTTTCTAACGGTCCGAGATTTAAAAACAATGAATTAACTATCCCTAAAGGTGTTACAACAATAACGTCACGTTCATTCGAGAACATAAAAGATTTAAAAACTATTAATGTTGAAAATGGTGTAACAACAATCGAAAAATATGCTTTTGCTGATAATGATAGTTTAACGAGAGTAAATTTACCTTCAAGTATAACAAGTGTTGCAAATACAGCTTGTAAATATTATAACGAAGAAAAATATTCGACTTGTGACATTTATATAGATAAATATAAAGGTTCAATTCCTTGTTATTCAAATTGGGGAACAACAGGTACTATCTATTGGAAAGCAAGAGATTTCAAAAATACAACGGATAATACCGTAGTTATTAGTGATGTTGCAGATCAAACATATACAGGTTCACTTATTGCTCCTAATGTTACTGTTACTTGTAATGATGTTGAACTTGTAAAAGATACAGATTATACAGTCTCATATAGCAATAATAAAAATGTAGGTACAGCAACAATATCAATTACAGGTATCGGAGATTATACCGGCACAATTACAAAGAATTTTAATATTGTTGCAAGAGGTATTTCGGATACAACTATCGGAAGTATACCAAATCAAACATACACAGGTAATTCGATTTCTGCATTGCCGGTTATAACCTATAACGGAGCAACATTAACGAAAGGGACTGATTATACGTTAACATATTCCAACAATGTTAATGTAGGTACAGGAACTGTTACAATAACAGGTAAAGGTAATTTTACCGGAACAACTTCAAAAACATTTTCTATTGTATCTAAAGATATTTCACAAGTATCGTTTGGAACAATAGCAAATCAAAGCTATACCGGTTCAGAATTAACTCCTTTACCGACTATTACATATAACGGAAAAAGTTTAACTAAAGATGTTGATTTTAAAGCTACTTATTCTAATAATGTAAACAAAGGAACAGCTACTGTAAAAGTTGCCGGTATCGGTAATTTTAGCGGTTTAAAAACTGTTACGTTTGCTATTAGCTCAAGAAATATGTCTGATGTTAGTGTAGCTGCGATAACAGCACAAAAATATACAGGAAATAGTTTAACTCCTACAGTAACAGCTACATATAATAATAAAACACTTGTTGCCAATACTGATTATACTGTTTCATACAGTGATAACGTAAATGCCGGTACGGCTACAATCAAACTTTCAGGAAAAAATAACTTTACCGGAACTAAAAATGTAACATTTACAATTAATCCTGAATCTATCAGTAATACAAGTGTAAATACCATTCCTGAACAAAAATATATGGGTGTAGCAGTGACACCTATACCTGCAATAACATATAACGGTAAGACTCTTTCAAATAACACAGATTATACACTTAGTTATTCAAATAACAACAGAGTCGGAACAGCAACCGTAACGATTACAGGAAAA
>ERZ835880.1963-NODE-1963-length-15011-cov-3.431733_pt1 | contig 15011 bp, 10 predicted proteins | sample MGYA00519944_ERZ835880 | MGnify/ENA primary metagenome ERZ835880 (study PRJEB31850, sample SAMEA3708787) | human gut metagenome | biome: human gut; feature: human-associated habitat; material: faeces | place: China | collected 2014 ... | reverse complement strand
CAGAATGGATTTCAGGAAGGTGACTTCAATATGGCTCTGAACCAATGGAAAGGAACCGGACGTTTCTCCACTCTTTCCACAATCACATCCGTTGCCCTGCGGTAATCATGATCTACAATATCATAATCTGCCCGGATCACCGGCATATCATTGTGCAGCAATGTCAAAGGCATCTTCTGCGGAACTATTCCATTCGGACTGAACGATGCGTAACAGTCCAATCCGTCTGAATCCAGTCCGGGGGCTTCGCCGTCAATCACAAATCCTGTAATGGTCAATCCCCACTTCTGATAATATTTGCTGCAATGCTTTGCCCATGCACTCAATCCGCTTTTCAATCCGGACACCGAGCGAGGCTCTTGCAACATACCCGGCATTAAATATCCGGCACCATTGTCAGCAGCGGCAAAATAATCATTCGGAGTAGCCGTCACCCGATAATTATGCATCACCATCGGAACGCGTTCTGCAAGTACAGGACTGACAGACCACATCAAAGGCACTTCTCCCCGGCTAGGTTCGTCCCACAGGAAAGGGGTAGTCTGAGCAATCCAGGAGGAGGAATCATAATCGCCTACATAGAAGAGGATAAAGTTCCGTCCCTGAAAGTTGATTGTTCCGTCACGGTTCAGATAGCCTCTGTCCATCAGTTCCTGATGTGTCACCCACTTTTGGGGATACTTTTCCTGAAGAGGAAAATGTTGCCAGAAGGAGGAGTTAGCCAATGCTCCCAGTCCGATGGCATCGGCATCCTTAAAGGCATTATAAGCACTGATAATACGGGAAAATTCCCACTCGGTAGCTACATCTTCATGCTTTCCTCCAGCATGCTGCGTATATTTATAAATCCAGCTCGGGAAACCTCCGATATAGCAGAATTTCTCTCCTTTATTTTGCTTATAGGCTTCTTGCAGAAAAGTTTTCAGTATCTGCAAGTCCAGTCCTTCTTCTTGTGTCGGATCATCCGTTGCCGGCTCGTCTCCCCAAGGAGAAAGGTCAAAGAAAAAAGCTTTCTTGCTGACAAAAAAGTCATGATTGGTCAATTGGTGATGGTTCGTTACCGTCCGGGTAGGATCGGTACGCCAGAACTGGTCGATGTAATAAGCGGCGTACTCCGTATTGCATAACCCTTTCTTCAGGTATTTCTCTATAAACCATACATAGGGATCGATTTTCAGAGATCCTGTCGAAGGTTGACCGGTTCCGGCAATCCTTCCTTTGCCCGTGAAAAGAGAAGAACCATCTTTGTTCACCAGCCAGCATTTCACAGCCAGCTTCGGTCCTTGCAGTACCAAACGGGTATAGAGACTATTGGGAGATATGTCATAGCGCACAGCTATCAGATTCTCGATTCCTGCCACAGATGAAGCAATATTACTGGTAGATGCTACTTTTGAGTCATAAACAACCACTCCGCGTATTTCTTTTCTGAAAACGGTCACGACATCCGACAGTTCCGTGTAAGCTATCGTATCACGTCCCGCCAGCCACTGTCCTGCCTGACGGTATTTATTCCACCAATAATCATCGACATTCTCTCCCTGCCCGTTCTTGACATAGCGAATGTACAATCTCGGACTATTCCGATTCACAATGCCTTGCAAGGTAGCTGTCGTATGCATAATGTCCCATAGTTGCTCCGCCTTCTCCTGTTCTTTCAGATCAAGTTCATTGAGCGTTCTCAAATCCAGTATCCGGACCGGATCACGAGATTCTGCCAACAATATCTCTGAACAAAAGACAGAGACCGCAAGGAATACCAACTGTAAATACTTTCTCATGGCTTTTCCGTTTTTATGCTAAATATCCAACTGTACAGATGCCGAATAATTGTACTTTGTCTCACTTCCGTGAGACTGTGCACCGATCCGGAAATAATAACTCTTGCCCGGAACCAGCGTGGAAGTGTAGTCTTCCAGATTGATAGACAATTCGAAAGCCTCACCATCAGTAATGGAACGGTTTAGTTCTTCTGTCCGGTTGACAATATTCAGTTTGTTGGATACATCGATGTGAGAGTGTGCAAACAACGAAATACGATAGACCTCGTTACTGGTCACCTGCTCCAGTTTGAATTTCGCCACTACCTTTCTTCCGATCACAGATATTTCCGGTTCAATGATCCGCAGATAAGGATTCACTTCGAAGACCTGATAATTCTTTCCCGGCTTTATTTTCATATCCAGAGTATCCAAAGGAACGTAGTTCCCACGATTCAGGATGATTTTATAGTCACCGGAGAAAATCATACCGTTATAAAACGTTCCGTCTTTTTTAACGACCATATTCTGAACAGGAGGATTATCTCCCCACCCCTGTTCGATGAAATAAACGCGGGAACCGTCCGATATCTCCTGTTGAATGAGTTCTCCGGTCTTCCGGTCTCTCAGTTCGCCGGCAAAGATTGCATCCGGCCCTTCGAGATTATCTTTTTCACAAGAGTAAAACATACTGCCTGCTACTACAACGCATAATAAAAATAGAAGCTTTTTCATATCTAATCTATATTTTAGAATATACTAATTAAGGATTCTGTACCAGACCATTAGCCCCCGTACCCGGAATACTCTTATAATACCAGCTATAATCAAAGGTCTTTGATTCAATGCCCAACGGATTGACACGTACAAATACATAATGCGCAGGATTTGTCCGCAGGTCAAGGAAAGGTACAAGTCCCTTTCTCACCCGGTTTTCAAATTCCTTATGGAAAGTTCTCCAGCGCGACAAATCCCATCTGCGTTTGTTTTCAAATGCCAGCTCGACAAAACGTTCTTTGCGAACATTCGCCTGAGTCAATGCAATGTCATCTTTGTGAGCCGCTCTTTTGCGGACCGCATTCAAAGCGTCTTGTGCAGCCTGTTTTTCAGCAGAAGTAGAGGTTGTCTTTTCGATAACAGCTTCTGCATAGTTGAGAAGAATTTCCCCATAACGGAAATCGATCCAAGGCTGTGTACCTTTACTCCATGCCTGCTCAACCGGACTTTCTATCTGCAAGAACTTCTTAAACAGGAATCCGCTGCGGGTATAATGTCCCAAAGTCGGATCGAATCCTGAATATTCCGTGCTTTTCTCCGCTCCGTAAGTATAATAGATCAGACCATCCTGTCCCTTCTCCGAAGCCTGAGTCCTATAATGATAACCGGAACCGTCAGCTTTCACCAGACCACCCTGGATAATGATCTTCGTACTTCCGAAGTTCTGTCCCGGGAATAACACCATGGCACTCAAACGGGCATCACGACCGGCAAATGCCTGGTAAGGTTTATCTATCGGGAAAGACAGGTATCGGGTGGATAAGTTAAATCCATTATAATCACTTTCATTTCCATCCACACGAGTGCTGATCGGCTTGGGTGTTCCGGTTCCGTCATCCGTATAATCTTCGAAAGAGTCGACAAAATCCAGTGTCGGATTCATACGACCGGGATAGAGATTCGGGTCGAGGATCATCTGACGGGGGCTGAACCAGACATCATAGTTATGTGCCAGAATGGTATTTGCAGCATAGGCCTTCATGAAGATAGGCTCTTTCAATCCGTCCAGACATTGGAAAGGTTGTTCAAATAACTTTTGATAGTTGGTTGTCGCTTCTTCCGGAGTAGCGGGGGAAGGTTTGTAAAGACCGAACTTACCACTATTCATGATTTCCTGTGAAGCTGATATACATTCATCATAATAATGATCAGCCGATATAACTTCTATACCTACCAGCTTCTGGTCAACAGCCGGACCAGAGAAAGAGACATAAGGCTGATGAGTAAACTTGGCAACGGAAGCTGCATACAGAGCTGCTCTTGACTTCAGTGCCAATGCTACCCATTTGTTCGCTCTCAGCACATCATTTTCATTCGCATCTCCAAAAAGCGATACTGCCTGGTCACATTCTTCCAAGACAAAGTCCCAAGTATCTTTCTCCGTATTTCTGGGGACACGCAGTTCTTCGATATTACCGTTATACTCCTGCGGTTCTTTAATGATAGGTACCCCACCGTATCTTTTGGCTAAGGCAAAATAGGTATAAGCTCTCAGGAAATGAGTTTCCGCATTGATCTCATTCTTTTGCTGTTCGGTAATACTGGTCAATGTAGGAATAGTAACCAACAGACTGTTTAAATCACGAATGAGTTTATAACCGTCTTCCCAATAATCGAACCACTCTTCTCCAAAGTCATTGTACTCCGGATGGATAGCCTCATCACAGAAATGAGCAGCCATAAAACCGGCATTATTCACATCCGTACCGACTCCCACATTGAAGCCGCGATTCGGTGAATAGGTAAAATCTTCGATAGGCAAACGACCGTACAGATTGGCCATATGTGCCTGTACTCCTTCCGGAGTAGAGAACAATTCATCCGCCGGAATTTTATTCTTCGGATCGATATCAAGCAAATCGCTACATCCGCCCAGCAGGAACATAGCTCCCAATAATAAATAACTATATATTTTCATAATCATCTTCTTTAAAAGTTCAAGGTCAATCCAAAGTTAAAGCTCTTATTCAGAGGATAATTCAAGCCGGCACTATAGTCTCCTTCAATCTTTTCCGGATCGAATGCCTTTACAAACGGGTCACAGACAGTAAACAGGTTATTTCCGTTCGCATAGATTCTTAAACTACCGATACCCAGTTTATGCATCAGTCGGGGACTGAAGGTGTAGCCGATCTCAATTGTTTTCAGTCTCAGATAAGAAGCGTTCTTACGCCATATCTGCGAATCCCTCGTATAGAACGATCCCATGTCCTGCTCCAGACGGATGGCCGGCCATTCTCCCGGTATCCATTCACTGTTCGCATCATACGGGTCGGACAGATGCCAACGGTCGTAGAAGTATTCGGGGGTATTGCCACCCTTGAAACAGAGCATCTTTGCGTATACCTCGTCAAACTGCACCGTGTACAGGGCAGAACCTTGAAAAAGAGCATAGAAGTCGAAGTTCTTCCAGGATGCTTCCACATTGAAACCATAGTGAATCAACGGGCTGCCGGACCAGAATAAAGGGGTCTTGTCCAGATCATTCACCACTCCGTCACCGTTTACGTCTTTCAGGATGTAGTCACCGGGAAGTTCCTTGGAATTTCCGTTATCCCCATTCTGAATCGGATATGTATTAATCTCGTCAAAGTTCTGGAAACGTCCGTCCGTCTGATACCCCCAGATAAAATCTCCCCAGCGGTTGGATGACTGGTTTCTCCATCTTTCCATACTGCTCTTGTAAGGACCGCTCTCTATATAACGGCGTTGGGTACGCGCCAAGTTAAAGTTACCGGATACACTGTAGTGGAAATCACCGATTTTGTTGGTATGAGTCAATGTAAATTCAATACCCCTCGTACGGTCGCCGTTCAGGTTTTCCTGTGGCAACTTGGAACCGAACGTATTGGGAAGAGAACCGTAACGGTCGGCCAACAGGCCGCTGCGGTCACGCTGATAAATATCAAACTCTACTGCGATCAGCCGGTTAAAGATTGAAAAGTCAATACCAATATTATACATATTCACTTTAATCCAGGTCAGATTCTTATTGATCATCACAGGAGAAGCTACTCCATTGGTATAATTTCCCTGGCTGAATACATATCCGCCACTGTTCAACGTGTAACCGGAGAAGTATTGGAACGGATCACCGGCATCTTGCCCCGAACGACCGGCAGAGAAACGAAGTTTCAGATTATCGACAAACTTGAAGTTGTCTTTGATAAAGCTCTCTTCCGAAATCCTCCATCCTACGGAAGCGGACGGAAAGAATGCCCATCTGCTGCCCGGAGCATATCGATAAGAACCGTCGTATCTGCAAGCAAGCTCTGCCAGATATTTGCCTTTATAATCATAGGTCAGACGCCCGATATGAGAAAGATAAGCCTGGTGTTCCGAGGAACCGGATACTTTCTGGTCAGATTCGCGTGCATTGTCCAGTTCACCGATTGTGAAAAAGTCAAACTTGCGCTCACCATTCATCCAGTTTGCTTTCTCTTCGCGTCTTTCGAAGACATAAGTAGCTCCGATGGTATGGTTGCCGAACGTTCTGTTATAGTTTGTCTGGAACTGCATATCCACCCGTTCCGATTCTCTGCGATTATCCTGGAGTAAAGCCGGATAGTTGGCATCTGCCGCCGTATACTCGCCCGTATATTCGCCATAGGTATATGTCTTAAAACCTTTCCGCGTTGCCTTATATCCGTAGTTATTGTAATCGTAGATAAAAGTACCTTTCACCTTCAGCCCCTTTACATAAGGAATATTATACTCTAATGCAAACTGTGTCTGCAAGTTCTTATTCCGCTCTTTAGCGCTTCCGGTATAATCGGCATCGATCATAGCCGCCGGATTAGGGACATAAGAGAAGTTATTATAATAATCCGGATTGTCATTGGCATAGATAGAAGTAGTAGGCGGATTTACACGCGTACTCTTAAATATATCATAGAAAGGAAACCAGGGACGGTTGGTGGTATCATAACGTCCGCCAAGATTGATACTGGCTGTCAGGTCTTTGGTAATCTTCAGACTGACATTGGAACGGAATGTATATTTATCATAAGTCAATGCGTTATTCTTCAACAAGCTGTTATCGGTGGCATAACCGAAACTACCGTAATAACTTACTTTGTCGGTACCACCTTCCAGGGACAGAGTCGTCTGGAACTGTGTGGCGTGCTTATTGAAAACGGCATCATACAAGTCTACACTCTCATAACCGGGAGCACCTTGCTGCCATTTGGTCAATTCGTCCTTTGTGATATAAGCCGGTCTGCCTGCATTGATTTCCGCCTCATTTCGCATGGTCATATATTGTCCGGCGTTGGCCATCTCCGGCACATTGGTAGGAGAAGTAATGCCGACATTGGCGTTCAACGTAATACGCGGTTTGCCTGTAGCCCCTTTCTTGGTGGTAACAATCACGGCACCATTCGCCGAATTCATACCATAGATAGAGGCAGTAGCATCTTTCAGAAAAGATATGCTTTCAATATCTTCCGGATTCAACCGTTGAAATTCGCTGGAACCGTCTCTCACCACTCCGTCAATCACAAACAAAGGAGTTCCGAAGCCACGGACATTGATATTGGAACTGAACTTACCCGGCTCTCCATTCTCCTGTCTGATCCGCAGACCGGCAACTTTTCCCTGAATGGCCTGTGCCAAACTAGGTGCCTTGGTCTTTACGATATCATCTACTTTCAGGTTTCCGATAGCTCCTGTCAGACTTTCCTTTTTCTGAATGCCATATCCGACAACAACTACATCGCCCAATGCTACCACATTCTCCTCAAGGACTACCGTTACGAAGTTTTTATTCACCACTTTCACTCTCTTCGGATTATAGCCGACATATCCTATCTCCAGTTCCGCTCCCACAGGAACCTGGATAGTAAACCATCCATATCCGAAATAGTCCCCGTACCCGTTTTCAGAACTTTCACTGAGGCTCCGATAATGGCTTCTCCTTTATTGTCTGTCACCTGCCCGGAAATTTTCAGGTTTTCCTGCGCCATAACAGAATCCAAAGAAAGGATGCTCCCCATTATCAAATAAAGGAACCTTAAAAAAACTCTTTGCAAATGATCTTTGCTCTTTCCTGTTTTCATAATTTATAGATTAACATTAATTGATTCAAACCGTTTTCATCTCAAGAAAACTTTCTCTGACAAGTAAGTCCAAGCAGTAATTAAGAAGTGTCGTTTTTCATATTTCCATCATTTTATAAGGTTATAGTTCGATCCGCTCAAGTCATCAGAAACATAGTGGAGGATATCCCGTCCGTTTCTGAAGCAAATATAGAATTCCAGTCCTTAATGCCATATTAATTTTAGATTAATAGCGATAAAGAATTTCATTCTTTTCGCATAAGTATCTAGTTATCAATAATGTTTTCATGATAAAAAAAACAATTATTATTTGATGGTATAATGAGTGCCTTACTCCGCAAGGATTTATTTCGGGTACCGATGAGACCTATTTCCGGCACCGATGAGGACAGGCTCCGCCACCGATGAGGAACTATCTCTCCACCGACCAACAGGAAGCACCGGAAAATTATTAATAGAGGATTAATTTAGAGTGAATTTATAATATCATCGTAAGAGAAATCAGGCTTGGCATTCAGTAAACGTTCATATTCAATACAGAACTTATCGAAACTTTGCTTGGACAAACCTTTCTGCCCCATCTGATACAAGACTCTGCATTTAGTGCGGATAGCGTCTTCGTCTATATTATCAACAAGCAGAATTACATCTGATATTTTCAGCAAAAGCCTGGAATCTTCTTTTATATCGGGACGGTTGACCACAGAAAGCAGTATTTCCGTCAACAGAACGTAGTAGGCTGACTTATATTCGTCAATCCATTCGGCACTGACGTTAGGGAGCAATGCGCCGGCACTCGCCAGGGATATGATTTTATTGATTATCTTTTTATCCGTAATGGTATCTTTATCTTTTATCTGATCCAGCAATCTCATCACTTCCTGATAATCGCAGGTCACGTCTTTCCCCAGATTCAGATACCAATAGCCGTTCTTATTGGCAATATTGATATCTCCGATTTTCTCAATGATCAGCCTTAGCTTTCTGATATTCACGTTTCTGTTATTCGATGCACTGGACTTACTCATATCGAACCAGAAAGTTTCATCCAGGCATTGAGAAGTCGTTCCCTTTCCGTTCTTGATGGTATTCAGCAGTAAAAACAAGAATAATTGCTTAAGAGTAGGCGTAAAATCTCCCGTGATGTTACCGCCTTGCTTATCAAATATCTGGAATCCGCCCAGTAATAAAACCGAAGATACTTTTTGTTCAGTCGGTTCTTCTTCGACCAATCTGTCTTTTACTTCTTCCGTAGCAACCGGACCGACTGACACATTCACTTTTCTCTTTCTCTTACTATGCAATAACCATATACTTCCTCCTATCAGGCACAGTAGTCCTGCCAAAATACCGGATATCAATATCACCGGCTTCATTCCGCCAGTCTGATGAGGCAAAATACCTTCCTTGGACAAAGGTGGAAATGCCAGTTTATAAAATTCGACTTTAGATATTCCAGGCTCCTTTTCCTGCAACACCACAGCATAAATAGAAGATGTCTCTCTATGCAAAAACATATCACAATAAGAATGAATATCGAGGAAGTTATAAACAATGGAATCACTCATCACTTCCTGAACCGGTTGTCTGGTCTGTATATCAAACCGGCTCAAATAAACAAAAGTATTATATCGGTCATTATTATATGTCAAAGCATATACACTATTCGACGGTGTATCGATAATCATTGAATTACCGAAAGTAAAGTGCTGCCTGTCATTCACAAACTCCCATAACTTAGCGCATTTACCTGTTTTCAAATTCAACCGGTAAAGATCATAAAAGTTTCCTGGAGATTCTTCCTGCTTACCCGACTGATTGCCATAACCACCCATGATCAATAAGTAGTCCTCATTCTCCGCCCCCATCGCACTTAAATAGCGGGGAAACAGACAGGAATCAAGGGAACTGATCGACCACCCCTGCGGATCAGACAGGTTTATTCTGCTCAACTGTGAATTATAGCGGTGATTACCATAGCCACCAAAAACAATCAGTTCATCTCTTTTCTGATTGATAATACGATTATGATGCTGGCGGGTATCAATCATTACCGGAGTTTCTAATGTCCAGCATTTCCGGTCAAACTCATAGACATTCAAATCGTTGAAATCCGGTGTATAAGACAAGAGCCTGTTTCGTTTGGCATCAAAAATAATCTGGCTGGAAGCTCCTATATAAGGATGTCCTTTATAAGCAATCGAATCAATACGATTCGCCTTCACATCGTAAACAAATAACTGACCGCCTCCTGCTATGAAAAAACGTCCCGACACATCGTCATAAGCCACCTGCGGATTAATATGGTGCACATTCAACGAAGCTAATGCCGCCCATTTAGTATGTTTATCTATCTCCCAGACGCCATTACGTACAAAAGCCTGTTTATTTCTGACACTATCGTAAGTCACATCTTTATCATGAGCAGCCAATTCCCATTTATAAAGCAGTTTACCTTGAATATCAGCAAGTTCTATATTACGAATGGTCATAGGAGGTACATCTGTAGAGAAGAAACGGGGATGCTTGCTGCCTCCGAAATAGATCTTGATATCCTTAAAGTTGCTCAGGGAATGATTGATTTCCGCCTGGATACCGTCTGCAGCAATATGAATCCGGTCTTTGGCAAATTGCAGATCGACGTGTATCCATCTGTCTGCTACAATCTTTACCGAATCTGCAATCTCCGTATTCTTGATCACCCGGTCTTTGTCAGTCAATACAATATTAAATCGGGAATAAAGCAGGTAGGAGATAAAATCAAAGCAGGAAGAATCATCTGCTATGACCCGTACAACATAACCATAAGTATACAGTTCATTTCTCAACTTTATATCGAATCCCACCGAGAAACCGTCCTCGGGAAAAGACAAAGAAGCCGCAGGAGTAAGATCCAGATTGGTCCGCTGATCCTGATTGGTAGAATGAGCCAGAAACGTAAGACCATAATCATAGACACTATTATCTATAACATTACTCTTGCATACCCATATATGCAATAAAAAGACTAAAGATAGAAGGTATCTACATTTCATAGTAACAATCATAAAAACCGGAATCCTTGTTCAAAAGTAAGAAACTTATGTCTAAGACCAATGCATTTGATTGCAATATTCGCAAAAAATTATAGGATATGCAAATCATTGGAAACAAAAAGACTCGCCCAAGTAAAGTATCCGAGGGATATCTTTACCTGAGCAAGTCTTTCCTTTCATAAATACGGCCCACTTAACAGCCGTATCTATATTACAATATCAAATGTATTATTGAGCTGATTCTACCAATACCACACGATTCAGAATCGGTTGACCGAACTTGTCGACACCACCACCTGCTGCAACAGACAGTCTGTCTGCAGAGATGCCATATTTCTTAACCAACAGGTCCTTTACAGCTTGTGCACGTTCCAGACTTAACTTCTGGTTGATAGAAGGAGTACCGGTTGCAGAGTCTGCATATCCGTTGATTGTATAGGTCATGTTCGGGAATTCTTTCATCTTGCTGGCAAGATATGACAAGTTCATTTCTTCTTGTGGAGACAATTTGTCTGAACCGATCTTGAAGAATACAGTACGCGGTGCAATGTTGGCATCTGTTACAACGACTTCTTCAGCTTCTTCCACTACAGGCTGCTGTGCATTGGCTAACTGTTGCTGCAACTGCATATTTGCGGCTGCCATAGCATTCATCTGATCACGCATCTGTCTCAATTCCAGTTCGGAGATAATCTGTGGAACAGGACGTTGGAATCCACGGGTCGGGAAGTAATAAGTCACACCGAGAGTAGCACCTAAGATACCATCATAATCGGGTTTGCCACCATGTTCACCATCAAATTTACCTTCCAGCCCTGTTGCACTCAGTTCAAGGTTCAAATCTACAGCGTTTGACAAACGGAAACGGTTGATAATACCTGCATTGAAGGTAGCAGCGTTTGTATGAGGCTTAGAATAAGAATGAGCCCAACCGGCACCGATATACGGAATAATCTCATATACGCGATCCGGATTGTAACCACCGAAAAGTGCATTCAGATTAATCAGCAAGTCGCCATGAAGATTCATATAGTCCCATCTCTGTTTGTAGGAGCCATCTTCTCTCGGACCACCGACTACATAATTTGCAGATTCATTGGTGGTGAATCCTTTGGATTGCAGTCCGCTATATTGCATACGTAACCCGAAACCGGGTGTTACCCATTTACCAACTGACACATTCAATGTCGGAGCAATACGATCTCTGAATTTTCCGATATGGTCGTTATTACCAAATAATACCTGTGCACCGCCTCCTACAGAGAAGAACCAGTTGCTCCAGAATGGGTTAGTTATTACTTGATGTTTATCTTGTACCTGAATAACCTCGTATTCAGTTACAGTCACGGTTTGCTGCGCAGAAGCGACAGACGCAACGCCGGCAAAAGCCAGCAACATTAGAATCTTTTTCATATACCTAATAGTTAAGTGGTTATTATAATCTTTTCTTTGTTGAACTATTTAAATAACACGAACTGAACTAAAAGGTTTTAAGAAATGATGATTTTATTTGTTTTATTTGAATAATTTCTCGATGTCCTCTTCCTTGATTGTTGTCAAGACTGTTTTGCCATCCGGAGTGTAATTTGGTGAAGGACAGGCAAAAAGACTGTCTACAAGACTTACCATTTCCTCATTACTCAATACCTGACCATATACAATAGCCGCCGCACGTGCGAGTGTTAAAGCTAAGATATTCTGGATTTCCTCCTTCACATCATTCCCTTTTTCCATAGCTGTATGTAGCATATTCCGTACCAACTCAACCGGATTCAATCCTTCTATCCCCGAAGGAATGCCATTGATAGCATAACTACCGCCACCCAAATCACTCAGATCGAAACCTACCGCCGACAAATCATCCATGATTCCTTGCAGGACAGCCGCTTCTGAAGCAGGCAGCTGTAATATCTCGGGGAAAAGCACTCCCTGCGAAACACCTTGTTTTTGTTTTATCTGCACCATATACCGATCAAAAAGTACGCGGATATGCGCACGATGCTGGTCGATCAACATCAATCCGGATTTCACCGAAGTCAGAATAAAACGACCTTTGAACTGCAAATGCAGATTCCCTTTCTCAATCACCGATTCATTGGCATATAAAGTAGAGGAGGCCGATGAGAAAGTGGAGGAAGCGGCAGATACCGCCGAAATAGTTTTCTCTTCAGCAACCATCGGTTCTTCCTCGAAAGGAGAATTTTCCCAATCCATTTCCGGTTCCTGCTGAGGCTCATTCATCTTACTTGCCTTGGTCAATCCACCATACAGTCCTTCCCATTCCACCTTCGGACGGCTATATGATCCGCCGCCACTTCCACCGGAAGATACTTTGAACGGATTGAAATCCGAATTATAATGAATCTTCGGAGGTGCAGGAGGCAGATTCTGCTCAAATGCAGGAATATCCGGCATATCTTCCGTATCGAAATCAATGGAAGGAATGGCGCTGAACTTGCCCAACGACTCCTTTACTGATGCCGAAAGTATTTGCCAGATAGCCTGTTCATTCTCAAATGATTATTTAAGAAATAAGTGCGTTATTTTCTTAAAATTAAGCTAAAAGTAGTATCTTTGCCTACAGATGTACCAAACTTTGATTTTATGAAGACAAAAGATTCTGTCTGGAAAACCCTCAGCAGTGAATATATTTTCCGCCGTCCGTGGCTCACCGTACGCCGTGACGACATGGAATTGCCCAACGGCAACCGCATACCGGAATATTATATCCTCGAATATCCCGACTGGGTAAACATGATCGCAATAACCCGCGACGACCGTTTTATCTTTGTACGCCAGTACCGACCGGGAATTGCCCGGACCTGCTATGAATTGTGCGCCGGAGTATGCGAAACAGAAGACGCTTCACCACTGGTCTCCGCACAACGCGAACTGCTGGAAGAGACCGGATATGGAAAAGGAAACTGGCAGGAATACATGGTACTGTCGCCCAATCCCAGTACACATACCAACGTTACCTATTGTTTTTTAGCAACTGACGTGGAACCCATAGCCCCACAGCATCTGGAAGATACGGAAGACCTGACGGTACACCTGCTCACACTGGAAGAGGTGAAACAACTACTATTGAACAATGAAATAATGCAATCACTGCACGCCGCTCCGCTCTGGAGATACATGGCAGAAAAGCGGCTCATCTAAACATTCTCAACTAACATCGGATATGAAAAAAACAACGACGATTCTACTCCTGCTTTTCCTGCTGTCATGCCGGGTGATGGGACAAATCGACTATCTGGAACCTATAAAGGATTACACCAAATATAAAGACGAATTAAGCGGATATTATTGCAACGTATTCTCGCTATTGAACACCGGACTGACCAAACAGCCTTACGCACAATATACCGCCTTGCCCTCTTTCTCACCGGAATACACCGTATCGACAGAAGTACAAGGTGGCAAATATTACCTTGTTTCGAACACACTGTCGCAAAATAGCTGGCAAGCAGAAAGGAACCAAATTAAAGTAAACAGGAAATCCGTGGCAATAAGCAAAGCACTCTATCAGGCATTCGGTGAACTTCTGCAACTAACCACCGGGCAGATACAAGATATGGACGGTTCGACCACCGGACTGGACGGAACCACTTATTATTTTAGCGCCACAAACGATAAGGGAAAAGTAATGACAGGAAAAAAATGGTCACCGGATAGTACTACGCTGATGGGCCGCCTGGTGCAGATCTGCGAATCGGCCTATGCCTTATCCACAGGAAAAGAGGTTCCGGAAAGTATGATTATAAAAGACACTCAAACATTGCTAAAAGATTTGCGCGACCGAAACAAAGCATTTCCCGATGAATACAAACAGCCGAAATATTCGGGTATCTTTCCTGCCGGGCTGTGGCAAAGTATCGAATCCGGAAAAGAACTGGAAGCGATACCGCAATTTCCGGAAGGTACTCCGGAAACTTATGCGACAAAGCACATGACCTACCCACCTTCTCTACTGGAAAAATCAATCAAAGGATATGCCCTCTGCCAGTTTACAGTAAGTAGGGAAGGTAATGTGACAAATGCACATATCTTGCAATACTCGCATCCGAAATTCGCAGAAGAGGCACTGAGAATAGTCAAGGGCATGCCCAAATATCTGCCGGCAATGTCAGAAAGCCGACCGGTGGCATGCAACTATGTGCTCTATATACCTTTCAGACCATCGGTAGCACAAAAACAGTAACAGCTAAAACGTCACAATTTATCATCAAGAAGCAATGTTACAAATTTGTTTCTCGTAGAGAAACGAACCGTTCCTCTACGAGGAACAGTCCGAAACTCTACGAGAAATAGATCGAAACTCCATGTCGAAAAAGTAAAGATTATAATCCATTATTTATCAACTAATTATACATTTCAAT
>ERZ835880.1961-NODE-1961-length-15028-cov-3.059574_pt1 | contig 15028 bp, 10 predicted proteins | sample MGYA00519944_ERZ835880 | MGnify/ENA primary metagenome ERZ835880 (study PRJEB31850, sample SAMEA3708787) | human gut metagenome | biome: human gut; feature: human-associated habitat; material: faeces | place: China | collected 2014 ... | reverse complement strand
TGGGACGATCCCCGCATGCCGACCATCTGCGCCCTGCGCCGCAAGGGCTACACGCCCGCCTCGGTGCGCAACTTCGCCGAGATGGTGGGCGTCGCCAAGCGCGACAACGTGATCGACCTCGGGAAGCTGGAATACTGCGTGCGCGAAGACCTGAACCGGGTCGCCCAGCGCCGCATGGCCGTGCTGAATCCGCTGAAGGTGGTCATCACGAACTACGAGGACGACAAAACCGAGCTGTTCACGGCGATCAACAACCCCGAGGACGAAGCCGCCGGCACGCGGCAGGTTCCCTTCTCGAAGGTGATCTGGATCGAGCGCGACGACTTCATGGAGAATCCGCCCAAGAAGTTCTTCCGCCTCTCGCCGGGCGGCGAGGTGCGCCTGCGCTATTCGTACCTCATCAAGTGCGAGGAGGTCGTCAAGGACGAGGGGGGCAACATCACCGAACTGCGCTGCACCTACGACCCGATGTCGGGCGGAGGTTCGTCGAGCGACGGCCGCCGCGTGAAAGGCGTCATCCACTGGGTGTCGGCCGCGGATGCCGTGGAGGCCGAAATCCGGCTGTTCAACCCGCTCTTCACGAAGGAGGACCCCGACGACGTGGACGAAGGGCAGACCTGGGAGGACAACCTCAATCCCGAATCAATGGTCAAAATCACAGGCTACCTCGAGCCGTCGCTGCGCGACATCCCCGTAGGCCAGGCCGTACAGTTCGAGCGCGTGGGCTACTTCTGCCCCGACACCGACTCGACCCCCGGTCATCTGGTGTTCAACCGCACGGTAACGCTCAAGGACTCGTGGGCCAAGATCAACAAATAGAAAGATCCCCCACCGACAAAAAAAGACATCCGGACGATTCCGGATGTCTTTTTTATCATTTACCCTCCTATTTCACCGGATTTTACCTACCTTTGGGATCGGAAACGAAAACCGAATAATCGGATGCAGTTGTTATACGTAATAGGAACAGGGGTGCTGGCGGCGTTTTGCGTCCTCCTGGCCGTCCGTATCTGCTACCAGCGCCGGTACATCCGAACAAGCGACCGGATCAACGACTGCATATTCCGCAACGTAGCCGCCTACCTGCTGCTGATCGACCCCGATTTCAACGTTCTGCAAACCAACTATCGCTCCGCGACGGGAACCGCACCGCAAGCCGTGCCGCCCAAGGTGGGCAACCTGCTGCGCTGCAGGAACGGCGAGGACGCCGGCGTCTGCGGCACGCACGAATTGTGCGCCGACTGTCCCGTCCGCGCGGCCATCACCGGGGTGTTCCGGACGAAGAAAGGCTTCTCGGGACTGGAGGTCCCGATGGTGCTCTACACCTCCGACGACCACACGGAGACCGTCGACTGCGACGTAAGCGTGGCGGGCAATTTCCTCACCGTCGCAGGACAGCCCCGGGTGGTGCTGACCGTGAGCGACATCTCGGCCCAGAAACGCACCCAGCGCGAACTGGAGAAAGCCCGCGTTCGCGCCGAGGAGTCGGACCGCATGAAATCACGCTTCCTGGCCAACATGAGCCACGAACTGCGCACGCCGCTGAACGCCATCATCGGATTCTCGGAACTGCTCATGGACGACCCCGCCCCGACCGAGAAACAGGAGTACATGCGCATCATCCGCTCCAACGGCGAGGTACTGATGCAGCAACTCAGCGACATCCTCGATCTCTCGAAGATCGAAGCCGGAACCCTCGGCTACGAATATACCGACGTGGAACTCAATGCCGTCATGGAAGAGCTGGAAGGCGGTTTCCGCATGCAGCAGCCCAAGAACAGCCCGGTGCGGATCACCTTCCACAGGAAATATCCCGTCCGCTACATCCGCACGGACCGCAAGCGGCTGATTCAGGTGATCGCCAACTTTTTGAGCAACGCCGTGAAATTCACCTCCGAAGGCTCCGTCGATTTCGGATTCGAAATCCGCGGCGGGGAACTCTACGTCTACGTCGCCGACACGGGAGCCGGCATCCCCGAAGAACACCGGGAACAGCTTTTCCAACGTTTCGTCAAGGCGGGATCGTTCAGGCAGGGCATCGGCATCGGACTGGCGATCTCGAAGTCGATCGTCGAAACGATGGGCGGCCGCATCGGCGTCGAATCCCAACCGGGCAAAGGCTCGACCTTCTGGTTCACGCTTCCCTGCAAGCCGGAGCAATAAGCATCGTTATCCTCTTCGCGGTTTCCAAACCATTCCGGCCCTGCGCAGCGGAATAAAATACGCCTGTTCCTTCCAGACCCCTCCGACCCACCAGGCATCCCAGCGCGACACCGAGCGAAACGCCCGCAGAGCTGCCTGCAACAGCGGGTCAGCCGGATCGCTGACAACAGGACTTCCCTTTTCCGACAACAGTCGCGCCCGGTCGATCCGAACCACCCGCCCTGTGGAATCGGCTGCAAAGACCACATACAGCGACAGCAGATCGGGCGACTTTCCGACATGAAGGCTGTCGAACGCCGCGGCCACACGCTGTGCATTGTCCGTCGCATCCGCACCTCTTTCATACAGCCGGTTCCGGTAGGCTTTCGTCTCCCTCACGCGCCCCTCGGACACCGCAGCCACCCATTCGCGTTCGAGATTCCGCATAAATCCATCGTGTTGGTGATACACCAGATTCCCCGTGCCATAGCGGATCTCTCCGCTGAACCAGCCGGCACGGGCGCGTGATCCCGCTGCAAATTCGGGAACCAGCTCCGCTCCGGAAAATACGACGTCGGTGTTCACGCACTCAAGCCACAAGATGCCCTCGTCGTCCAGCCGCCAGACACCGATACACCGACGCCAGCAAGCCGTAGAGCCGGAGGCATCGAGTTCGTCCAGCCGTTTTTCGAGCCGGGCGAGCACGGCGGAATCCGCCGTCGCCAGCGGCAGTGCGAACAACTGCATCGTATCGCGCCCGACGACAAGCCGTTCGGCAGCCTGCCCTGTCGCCGACGCGCGAAAAGGCTGCAAAAAACACACGACTGCCAACAGCAGAAGAGCCGCACGTATCATAAGCGAGGGTATTTTTCAGAAAGATACGCAAAAAACGAAGATCGCACAAGTCCCGTTGCGAAAACGACGACATCGGCTCCGCGTCAGCGCATCATGCCGCCGAAGGTCCGCCGGCCGAAAAGGTAGCGCAGCACCACCGAGCCGCGGTAGATGTTTTCCGCGGCGGAACCCTTGCGGTTCGCGCGGATCTCACGCCGTTTGCGGGCCAGCGCCCCGTGCCAGCGGATGAAGTCGCGCCAGGCGCGGAACACGGCGCGGAAGTTGTCCCGGCGGCCCTGCATGAGGTAGGACAGCGCGGCGAGCAGGTCGAGCGCCGGGCGCGCAACGGCCACGCAAAGCCGCTGTGCGGGCGAGGCGCACTTGTAAAGCATGGCGAGATTGTTCCGGTGATTGTAGAAGACCTTGGCCGGAGAATCGGTCTGGAGCGTGCCGCCGCCCAGGTGGTAGACCCTGCTCCGGGGCACGATCCGCACCCGGTAACCCGCCAGCTGCATCCGCCAGCAGAGGTCGATCTCCTCCATGTGGGCGAAGAAATCGCCGTCGAAGCCGCCCAGCGCACGGAACACGTCGGCCCGGCAGCAGAAAGCCGCGCCGCTCACCCAGAACACGTCGCGCTCGTCGTCGTACTGGCCCCGGTCCTTCTCCACGCAGCGCAGGATGCGCCCCCGGCAGAAGGGATAGCCCAGGTAGTCGATGAAACCGCCCGCAGCCCCCGCATACTCGAACTCCGTGCGGTCGGCGCAGGAGATCAGCTTCGGCGCGGCGACCGCCACGTCGGGATTCCGGTCCAGACAGTCGAGAATCGGCGCAAGCCACCCCTCGGGGGTCTCAACATCGGAGTTCAGCAGCAGGTAATAGTCGGCCTCGATATGCTCCAATGCGCGGTTGTAGCCTCCGGCAAAGCCGTAGTTGCGGTCCATGCGCAGGACCGTGACCGACGGAAACCCGGCGGCGAGCGCCGCGAGAGAGTCGTCCGTCGAACCGTTGTCGGCGACGATGACCTCGACGCCGGCGGGAGCCGCGGCCACGACCGACGGCAGGAAACGACGCAGGTGGTCCGCGCCGTTCCAGTTGAGTATGATGATTTTAGCGACCGGCATGAGTTCGTTTGTGCTTCCAGCGGCGATGCGACCACATCCACAGTTCGGGACACTCGCAGATCATCCGCTCCAACTTACGAACGTAACGCTGCGTGATTTCGTATTCGGCGACCTCCTCTTTGCCGTCATAAATCAGTTCGAAGGACATTTCGTAGCGTCCCCGCCGCAGGCGGTTCATCTTCACGAAGTAGACCGGGAGGTTGCAGCGCAGGGCCAGTTTCTCGCCGCCGTCGAAGAAGATCGTATCCTGATTGAGGAAGCGGAACCAACGGCTGTCGGGCCGCCGCGGGGGATTCTGGTCGGCGATAAGCCCCATCACGAGGTTCTTGCCGGCGATGCCTCCGGTCCGGTTGCGCAGGTAGAAACGCAGGCTCTCCTTCATCGAGACGGTCATCGAATTTTCGTAATTGCGCAGCCGCCGGTAGAGTTCCTCCATCACCTTGCTGCGCAGCGGATGGTAGACGGCGACCAGCATCTGCGACCGCTCGTAAAGCCCCCAGTAGGAGCAGTACTCCCAGCAGCCGAAATGGGCCGTCATGGCGATCCAGTCGCGGCCGTGCACCGCTTCCACGTGTTTCTCCACGTCTTTGACCGTAAGCACCGTCCGCCCCTTCTCCTCGTTCATGTAGGCCATGTTGATCGTGTCGACGAAGATTTCGGACAGCGTGCGGTAGAACCGCCGCCGGATGACGGCCAGTTCGCGTTCGCTCTTCTCGGGGAACGAGTTCCGCAGGTTGGTCTTGACGACCTTCATGCGGTAGCGCAGGCAGTAGTAGAGCAGGACGAAAAGCAGGTTTTCGACGACGTAGTACTTGAACCAGTAAGGCATCACGGCGAACACGCGTGCGCCCAGCCAAAGGGTCTCCAGCCAGAAGCGCTGCAAAATGGTCAGATCGGTTCGTTTCATGCCTGCCGCCCGGATTAGGGTTCCACGAAAAGTTTGACGTTCTCGACCTTGGTGCGGATTCTCAACCAGCGGATCAGCGTTTCACGGTCGACCGGAAGCGCGGAATCCCGGGGCGTCACCACGCACACGAGCGTCGTATCGCCGGGCGTGCCCTCGACGTCGAAGGTGATGCCCTTGGTCAGCGAAATGGCCCCGATGTTGTCCATCATGGCCCCCACTTCGCGCGAGATGTCGTTCACCTCGACGTTGGTCACCCGGTAGCGTTTCAGCTGCGAAGACATCTCGCCGATCCGGCAGTTCTTCTCCTCCAGCAGCTCCTGATAGCTCTTCTGAAGCGAAACCACGTCGACCTTGTCCTCCGTATTGGCCTGCCGGACGACCAGTTCGGCCTCCTCCAGCCCGAAATTGCGCATCTGCGTACGGGCATTCTCGATCACCTCCTCGCCCAGCGGCTCGCCCACGAGCAGCAGCTCGATCTGCGAGGGGTTCTTGCCCTGCGCGTAGTGTTTGTTGCACTCGATCACGCGGGTATGCGGAAAGTTGAAGACCTGCGACACGTATTTGTCGGCCACGGCCTCGAACAACGAGACGCGGACCATGTGGAACCCGATGACGACGCTCGGGATGAAGGTCACCAGCGTGATGACCATCATCAGCCGCTTGACCGTGCGCTCGCGGACCTTGTCGATGAAGACCTTCTTCTCGTATTGCAGAAAACGCACCATGGCATAGGTCGCCAGCGCGATGAACACCGAATTGATGAAGAAGAGGTAGAAGGCGCCGATGAAAAAGCGGAACTGCCCCGTGGCCAGTCCGAAGCCCGCCGTACAGAGGGGCGGGATGAGGGCCGTGGCGATGGCCACGCCGGGAATGACGGTCGACGTGCGGTCCTGCCGCGTCTGCGCCACGATGCCCGCCAGGCCGCCGAACAGGGCGATCAGCACGTCGTAGGTCGTAGGCACGGTACGCGCCAGCAGCTCGCTGCTGTTCGACGAGAGCGGCGAGATGAAGAAATAGACCGTCGAGGTGATGATGGCGACGATGAACATCAGCGCCAGGTTGCGCAGCGACTTCTTGAGCAGTTCGAAATCGTTGATGCCCAGCGCGAGGCCGACACCCATGATCGGGCCCATGATCGGCGAAATGAGCATCGCGCCGATGATCACCGCGGCCGAATTGACGTTCAGGCCCAGTGAGGCGATCATCGTGGCGAAGATCAGCACCCAGAGGTTGACGCCGCGGAACTCCACGCCCTTCGAGACGGAGGCCACGACCTCGTCGCGCTGCGCCTTGTCCTCGTCGAGGCTGAAACGGCCCTTCATAAATTCGCGCAGCTCCCCGAGCCACGCCGAAAACGAACGTTTTACCTTTTGTGTATCGTCTGTACGGTTCTCTTCCATCAATGCGTTTCGATTTGAGTTACTCCTCCCCGTCCTCCCGGACGCGGCGGACTTTGGGTTTTCCGGCCACGACGATCACGAACTCGCCCTTGGGTTCGGTCGTGCGGAAATGCCCGAGCACCTCGGCGACGGTTCCGCGCACGGTCTGCTCGAACTTCTTGGTGATCTCGCGCGACACCGAAACCCGGCGGTCTTCGCCGAAAACCTCGGCGAACTGCTCGAGACACCGGACCACGCGGTAGGGCGATTCGTAGAAAATCATCGTGCGCTCCTCGCCGGCAAGCGCCTGCAACTGCTTCATCCGCCCCTTCTTCTGGGGCAGGAAGCCCTCGAAGCAGAAACGGTCGCACGGAAACCCGCTCTGCACCAGCGCCGGAATCAGCGCCGTGGCGCCGGGCAGCGTCTCGACCTCGATCCCCGCCTCGACGCACGTGCGCACCAACAGGAACCCGGGGTCCGAAATGCCGGGCGTCCCGGCGTCCGACACCAGGGCGGCATTGCGTCCTGCGGCGATCGCCCCGGCAACCATTTCGACCGTGGCGTGCTCGTTGAACTTGTGGTGCGAACGGAGTTTCTGCTCGATGCCGAGGTGCTTCAGCAGGAACGACGTCGTGCGCGTGTCCTCGGCGAGGATGAAATCCACCTCGCGCAGGACGTTCACCGCGCGCAGCGTGATGTCGTCCAGATTCCCGATCGGCGTAGGTACGATATAGAGTTTGGCCATCGTGTCAGGCGAATTTGCGTTCGAGCAGTTCCATCATAAACTTCGCGCCGTCCGAATTGGGATTCCAGGCGTAGTTCTCGGCAATGTGGATCATGCACTCGTCGAAATCGTCGAAGGCGTTGAGCGTCGCGATCGCCTCTTCATAGGCTTCGCCGTCGCCGCCGAACAGATCGCGGATCAGCAGGAACTTGTCGTTGATGCCGATGGCGTTGCGAAGGTCGGCGACCGGTTCGCCGCGGCGCAGTTCCGAAGCCATGTCGCGCCGCGGAGCGATCGTGTCGGCCAGCGTCTGCACGTCGTGGTTGATCACCTCGCCCAGCACGGCCCCGACAGGGACCGCAACCTCCCTCGCTCCGGATTCGGCCTCCTCCGGCTCGGCGGCGGCAGGCGCTTCCGAAACGGTGACGGGCTCCGCCGCGGACTGCGGCACGGACGTTCCGGACTGCGGCACGGACGTTCCGGACTGCGGCACGGGGCCTGCGGACGCAGGCGCAGCCGCCGGTTCGGGAGTCGCGGCAAACCCGGGACGGACAGTCGGTCCGGGCGTCGCAGCGGGTTCGGGACGGGCAGCGGGTTCGAGCGTCACAGCAGGTTCGGGACGGGCAGCGGGTTCGGGACGCTCCGCCGGTCTTTCCGCCGTTTCGGGCCTTGCGGGCTTTTCGGCGGGCGCAGGCGTATCGTAGAGCGACATGATGACGCGCTGTTTGTGACGGTGGCGGACGGTCTCCTCCTCCAGTCCGAACAGCGTGGGCGCAATGTATTGGGGTTTCTCCGCAGGAGCGGGTTCCGGAGCTGGCGCAGGAGCGGGTTCCGGAACGACGACCGGTTCAGCCGCAGCGGCAGGTCCAGGCGCAGCGACCGGCTTCGCAGACGGTTCGGACACAGCCTCGGATTCAGGCGCAGCGACCGGCTTCGCAGACGGTTCGGGCACAGCGTCGGATTCGGATGCTGCGACCGGTCCGGATTCGGCGGCCGGTTCGGATTCTCCGGCGACGAATGCGGCTTCGGACGCCGCTTCGGGATCAGGCTCAAATCCGGATTCCCCCTCAAGTTCCGGCTCGGAATCCGACACCGCAGGCTCCGCCATTCCGGGCGTCTCCGTATCGGGATTCCCCCCGGCAAACGCCCCGGCAGAATCGGCCGCGACCGTCGTATCGGGTTCGGAAAACGGCTCTGCGGGTTCCGCCTCCGCATCGAACGCGGGTCCTGAAACGGCATCGGGACCGGGTTCGAACACGGCTTCGTCCGTCGGGTCGAGCGAAAGCACCGCCCCGAGGTCGATGGGCACCGGAGCCGCCGCAGGCTCCGTCTCCGCAACCGGGAATTCCGGAAGGGATTCCACCTCCGTAAAGCGCACCGCATCGTAGAGCGTCCGCAGTTTTTCCAGCGCCAGGTCGCGTTCGAGGGCCGGAATCTCCCCGGAAGGCTCCCAGCCGTCGACAATCGCGGTCAGCTTGCGCAGTTCGGCACGTATCGTCTTCAAATCCATCATTGCGTACTGTTTTGACCTCCAAAGGTAGAAAAAATTTGCGAAAGCCCAGCCATTCCCCGGAACCTTTTGTCCGAAACATCTCCGAACGGGTTTTTCCGGGACATCCGGACCGTCCCGCCGGGCACGGAAAAGGGAGCGGCGGCCGAAGCCGCTGCTCCCCTGCAGCTGTCCCGCACCCGCGGCGTCGGCCGCCGTGCCGGAGAGACGAATCATTCGGTGATCCGGAAACTGCCGCCGAGCGTGCAGTCGGAGTCGTGCCCTACCCAGACATGGTAGTCGCCCGGCTCCTGGCCCCACTTTTTGTCGAGACGCCAGAACGAAAGGTCGTCGGGCGTCAGTGTGAAGGTCACCTCGCGGCTCTCCCCGGCGCGAAGCATGACCTTCCGGAAACCTTTCAGTTCACGAACCGGACGCGTCACACCGGACAGCAGATCGCGCACGTAGAGCTGCACGACCTCCTCGCCGTCGCGGCCGCCCGTGTTGGTCACGCGGACCGACACGCGAACCTCGCCGCCGACGGCGGTTTCGGGCGTCAGCACCCGCAGGTCCGAATAACCGAACGTCGTGTAGCTCAACCCGTAGCCGAAACAATACTGCGGCGAATTGGGTACGTCGAGATAGCGCGAAGTGTATTTGTTGGGCTTGCCCGACTCGTCGGCCGGACGTCCCGTGCTCTTCATGTCGTAATGGATCGGAATCTGCCCCACCGTGCGGGGAAAGGTCATCGGCAAACGCCCCGAAGGGTTGTAATCGCCCGACACGACATCGGCCAGCGCCTCGCCCGCCATCGTGCCCGGATACCAGGTCAGCAGCAGGGCGTCGGCAAGTTCCGCTTCGCGGGCCAGCTCCATAGGACGGCCCGTAACCAGCAGGACGACAACCGGTTTCCCGGTTTGCTTCAAGTTCTCCAGCAGGTCACGCTGCGCGTCGGGCAGCGCAAGCGACGCAAGGCTTGCCGCCTCGCCGCTCTCCCCCGCCTTCAATCCGAGCGCGACCAGCACCACGTCCGACTTCGCGGCTGCGGCCACCGCCTCCGAAATACCGCCTTCGAGGGCCTTGTGCGGGTCGCATCCGCGGGCATAGGTCACACGGTCGGCTCCGAAACGCGCCCGCAGTCCGTCGAGAAAGGTCGAGGTCCGGCCGGCCTCGGCGAAATGAACCCACGAGCCGATCAGGTCCCACCGGGAATCGGCGAAAGGTCCCACCAGCGCGATCCGGCTCCCCTTTTTCAGGGGCAGCACGCCGCCGCGGTTCTCCAGCAGCACCATCGAACTGCGGGCCACGCGGCGCGCGGCATCGAGATGTTCCGGGGCGTAATAGCACTTCTCGCGCTCCTTCGCCTGGTAGCGGAAAGGATCGTCGAACAGCCCCAGGCGGAACTTCACGGCCAGCACCTCGCGGCAAAGGCTGTCGATCAGCGACTCCGGGATACGCCCCTCCCGCACCAGTTCGGCGGCATGGAACAGGTAGGCGGCGCTCATCATGTCCATGTTGACCCCGGCGCGCAGGGCCAGTTCGGCAGCCTGCGCATCGTCGCCCGCCACGCCGTGAGCTTTCAGTTCGCCGATCGTGCCGTAGTCGGTCACCACGAATCCGCCGAAGCCCAGTTCGTCGCGCAGCAGGTCGCGCATCAGCCAGCGGTTGGCCGTGGCCGGAACGCCGTCGAGGTCGTTGAACGAGGTCATCACCGTCGCGGCCCCGGCATCGAGCGCCGCCCGGTAAGGCGGCAGGTAGCTGTCGCGGAAAACCCGCTCGGACATATCGACCGCATGGTATTCGCGCCCGGCCTGCGGAGCGCCGTAGGCGGCGAAATGCTTCACGCAGGCAAGAACCGACGAAGGGTCGGACAAGTCGCCCTGATAGCCCCGCACCATCGCTTCGGCGACACGCGCGCCCAGATAGGGGTCTTCGCCCGCGCCCTCGGAGACACGGCCCCACCGGGGGTCGCGCGAAACGTCGCACATCGGCGAAAAGGTCCAATGGATGCCCATGGCCGAGGCTTCGCGGGCCGAAACGCGGGCCAGCGACTCCGCGGCGGCAGGGTCCCACGAGGCGGCGACAGCGAGGTTGATCGGGAAGATCGTCCGGAAACCGTGGATCACATCGGCGCCGATCAACAGCGGGATGCCCAGCCAGCTCTCCTCGACGGCGATCCGCTGCAACCGCTCGGTCTCCTCGAAGGACTTGATGTTGAATACGCTGCCGCAGCGCCCTTCGCGGACCAGCCGTTCGACGGAAAGTTCCGTCTTGTCGGGTCCCGTGACGGCGCCGCCTCCGCGCTGCTGGACCAGCTGGCCGATCTTTTCGTCGAGCGTCATGCGTTCGACCAGTTCCGCGGCGCGCCGCCGGTCCTGCGGGGTGACGGGCTGCGCCCCGGCGGGATACAGCACGAGGGCCGCCAATACGGTAAAGATGCTATTTTTCATCGGTAAAAGTTTGAAAAGACATGCGAAGGTAATGAAAATACCGCAAAAAAAGGGCTTCGGACGGAATAAACTCACTCCCGCCCGAAGCCCCCGCGATCGCAGCGGCGTCACTCCTTCACGCAGCGCATGCCGTAGGCTGTGGTCATCTTCCGTTCGTAATAGGTTCCCTCGCCCGTGGCGTCGCCCGCCTTCCAGTCGTACATCGGGAGCGGCTTGCCGCCGGCGAGCGTCGACGAACAATAGGCTGCCGAACGCCCCGGATAGTGGATGCGGCCGTTATCGCCCTTGCGGAACATCGTCGACGGGCCGATGAGGGTTCCGCCCGAATTGAGCGCATACCAGCGGCTGTACGTGTCGCCCGAGTCCTGGTTCTTGGCGGCGTTGCCGTCCACGTAGGCAAGCAGCGACTGCCATTCGGCCGCCGTCGGCACCCGGGATCCCACCGGGCAGGGATCGTTCAGCCCCTTGCCGCCCTCGGTCCAGCCTTCGGACATCGCTGCGGACGACCGGGTATAGAACGTCGTCGGATTGCCGTTTGCCGTTGCGGCGGTCATCTCCTCGCCGCTGATCTGCCAGCCGGCGGTGCGGGAGGCGTTGAAAACCACCTCGCGCGTCATCGCGCCGAAAGCATCGGGATACTCCGCATGCCCCTCGTAATATTTGTTCTTCGAGAGGATCTTCGCGCCGATGAACGGCTCCTTGCGGCCCCACTGATAGAACAGTCCGTAGGAGCGGAAATCCTGCACACAGGCCTTCGGATCGGTCGAATGGTATTCGGCCCCGACATTGCGGTCCTGCCAGGCGATACCGCCGACGGTCACGTCCGAAGGCATCTTGTCCACGACCCAGACCAGCCACGACCAGACAACCGCGCCTTCGGCGTCGAACAGCGCGACCAGCCCGCTGCCCTGCTTCGACTTGGCCGCAGTGCAGGTGATTTCATTCCGGGAAGCGTCGTAGTCAAGCCCCGAAAGCAACTCTGCGTCGGTGGTCCAGACCCAGTCCGCCGCAACGCCCTTCACATACGCGCCGTCGGTGCGCCGCGCCGGAAACGCACGGGTTTCACCCGCCCGGACCACGACCGTATTCGCTCCGGTCGACCGCTGCACGACGGTCACCTGCTGCGGTTCGACGCCCTCCATCTCGGAGGAGACGGTCAGCGTCGCGCTGCGCGGACGCACGCCCTCGCCGTCGTCGGTCAGCAACAGTTTCACGACCGAACTTTTCGTCCCTTCGGACTGCGACACGGCGCACCAGTCGGTCGCGCCCTCGATTTTCCATGCCACGGATGCACGCAGGTTCAGGGCCGGTTCGCTCCCGGCGCCGTAGACGGTTATATCGGCGCCGTTCTCCGCCAGCACGAGGATCGGCTCGAACTTCTCCTGCGTCACGGTCACGGTGTGCTTCTCTTCGCCCGCGGCGTAAAAACGCACCGCGGTCGTGCGCTCCTCGGGCAGGAAACTCTGGTCGACCGTCAGAACGATCTTCTTCGTGTGCGAACCTTCGGCGACGTTGGTGCGGCACCAATCGTCGTCGCAGGAGACCGTCCACGGCGAATCGGCCGTGATTTCAAGGACGCTGCGCCCTCCGAACATATCGAACGTCACGTTATCCTCGAGCAGTGAAAGGTTGGATTCGGCGACCTCGGGATCGTCGCTGCACGCCGCACAGCAAACGGCTGCCGCGACGGTCAGAAAAAGAAAAAGTCTCTTCATCGTTGAAGTTGTATTTAAGGTTTTGTTCGAATGTCGTATTTACCAGGACACGGACGATTCGTAGGTATGCCCGAAACTGTCGGTGACCCGCACCATGCCGCCCCGCTCGCTGCCCGGATCGACCCGGAACATATGCCACGTATTGGTCGGCGTCCCTCCGCGCACACCCGTCGCCAGCACCTCCTCGTAATAGGGATCGGTGCGCTGCGTCCGCTCCATTGCCACCGCCTGCCCGCCCGAAGCGGGAATCCACTCCACGGCGCTCCAGGCCGTGTCATAACCCCAGACATTGGCATAGACACAGGCCGAATTGGTGCGTCCGGGTGCATAGAGGCGCATCTGCATATCGCGCTTCCCGCCCGCCGGCTTGTAATACCACGAGAGCCGTTCGCCATCGACCTCGACCACGGCATAGCCGCGCGGCGTGCCGTCGCAGTTGACGTCGCCGTTGATGAACAGGTCGCCCGGCGTGCGGGCGATGCAGTGCATGACCTTGCGTCCGTCGTCGTAACGGTAAATGTCATGGTAGTGCTTGTGCCCCCCGAAGGCATGGACCTTATAGGGGCTTATCGCATCGAGGAAACGCTGGAAATTGCGGTGGTTGCGCGCTGCGGTGTTCTTCGTGTGATAGAGAATCGGGCAATGGGACGAGACGACGAGCGTGCTGCCCGCCGGAACGTAGCGCAAATCGGCTTCGATCCAACGGCAAATTTCGTCCGTAAGACCGATCATATACTCCTCTTCGGCGGTCGGCGCATGGTCGAAAAGGATGTTGTCGAGGAACAGATAATGGATTTTCCCGATGTTCACCGAGTAGTTCGCCGGACCGAAATAGCGTTCGTAGCTCTGCAAGGCGAGCGAATCGGTCAACTCGGCCGGATCGTGATCGTGGTTGCCCGGCAGGCTGAAGGTCGTGAAGCCAAGCGTCTCCAGCCCCTGACGGTACTTCGGGAAAAGCGACATATCGTTCCAGACCAGGTCGCCCAGGCTGACTCCGTAAACCTCCGTCGGAAGCCCCTGCACGGTTTTCAGCACATCGGGAACGACATGACCGAGATAGGAATCCACCGACGTGTTATCGGCAGCCAGCTGAATGTCGGCCATAACGATCAGCGAATGGCGGTCGGACGGAGTCTTGCGTCGTGTCAGCGTAAAATCGGCCCGGTTGACGGCCTGTTTGCGGTCGATTTTGCGGTAGAACCGCGGACAGCCCTGCGTGGCGGGAATCTCGCAGTCGGCAGGCACGGAGACAAAGACGAAATTGCGCCGCGCGAGGTCGGAGGCCAGATAGTAAATCCCCCGTTCGTCGGTCGCCGTCACCTCCAGGCCGTCGCTCACCACCACCCCGGCAATGCCATTGCCGGCGCTGTCCTTCACGATTCCCTTCACCGTCATTCCGGCCTTATCGGGAATCTGTCCGGCGGTCGGGCCGTCGTCACCGCCGCCCTCCGAGGAGGAGCAGGCCGCCAGGACAAGGGCGGCGAGGCACACCGACAGAAGCCGCATGTAGAATTTTGACATATTTTTTTGCATTGAGGATGCGGAGGAGGCCGGACCTCCTCCGCATCACGGTTATTTCATCACGACCCGGATGATTACGCTGTTCTTTTCGGGACGCACCTTGCCCTGATCATCGGCCCTGACGGAAAGCGGCAGCACATAGGAGGAATCAATGCCGTCGGCAAGCATCGAAGCGGCATCGAAGCGGATTTCGGCGCGGTCCATGACCCTGTCCCCCGACAAGCGCACTTCGGGGTCGAAGGCGAAATACCTGTCGGGCATCACCTTCAGTTCGAGTCTGTTTTCCACGTTATAGACATCGAGCACGGAGGGGTCGACCACCAGTTTCACGGTGATTCCGTCGTCATTGTAACCGCCCTTGTAAAGATAGAGATCGTAAACGCACGCCTGGCCCGAAGCGGCATCGTATTCGAGGACCTGGAAATCGTTCTTCGGGATGCAGACCATAGTGTCCACCGTCTCGTAGACGACGTAATCGTCGCCGCACCCTACGGCTCCCAGCAGAAGCAGGAGGCATATCGCAAGATTCTTCATCGCAATCGGATTATTAAGGTTAGTAACCGGGATTCTGCACGAGGTTGTAGTTGATATTGATTTCGCTCAACGGAATGGCCATCCAGTAGGTCTTGGGGGATTCGAACGTGCGGACGCCGCTCTCCTTCATCGTGGAGACCCGGTAGAAATCGGCCGCCGTCCTGCCGTCGAGGTTCCACGCCTTGGGACGCCGGGACATCGCTTCGCCCGCC
>ERZ835880.1935-NODE-1935-length-15179-cov-10.112007_pt1 | contig 15179 bp, 10 predicted proteins | sample MGYA00519944_ERZ835880 | MGnify/ENA primary metagenome ERZ835880 (study PRJEB31850, sample SAMEA3708787) | human gut metagenome | biome: human gut; feature: human-associated habitat; material: faeces | place: China | collected 2014 ... | reverse complement strand
AAGAGGTGGAGCACGCCGAGGAAGAGGGCATCATCTTCAAGACCCTGTGCAACCCCGTGGAGATCCACGCCAACGACGAAGGCTTCGTCAAGTCCATCACCTGCGTGGAGATGGAGCTGGGCGAGCCCGATGCTTCCGGCCGCCGCCGCCCCATCGAGAAGAAGGGCAGCGAGTTTGAGCTGGACGTGGACACCGTGATCATGAGCCTGGGCACCAGCCCCAACCCGCTGATCCGCTCCACCACCCCGGGTCTGGAGACCAACAAGCACGGCTGCATCGTCACCGACGGCGACGACGGCAAGACCAGCCGTGACGGCGTGTACGCCGGCGGCGATGCCGTGACCGGTGCCGCCACCGTCATCAAGGCCATGGGCGCCGGCAAGGCTGCCGCCAAGGCCATCCACGAGTACATCCAGAACAAGTAATTGCTGCCGCAAGGCAGTCCCCTCCCCTGTTTCCTCCGGGAAACGGGGGATTTTTTTGCGCTCATCGTCCCGGAGCTTGTCGGGGCAAGGCCCCTCCATCTTGCTGGCGCAAGACCGCTCTGTCGCTTAAAAGCCCCACTGGGGCTTTCATTGCTCCGCTGCACTTCGCAAACGCGAATCTGGGGCGATTCATTTACTTTTGTGATGGTTTTATGATATAATAAGTTTAACGTTGTAAGGTACTGCACCGCCTGCGGGCTGCGGCACCGCTTTTGGAGGGAACTGCCCATGCACCCGCTGCTCATTCTGGTACTGGTCTTTGATCTGCTCATCGCCGTGTCCTCGGCGCTGAACCTTGTGAACATGATGCGCGTCAACCTGATGGTGGAGGAGCGCAGGGCCGAGGCGCTGACCGTGCAGCGGGTACGGGTGCAGAAGGCCGCCGCCGGGAAGGGCGGCATCCTGGCTTCCTGGTACGGCGTGTACGCCTGCCCGGCCAAGGACGGCACCGGCGAGTTCACCTCTTCAAATCCCTATGGCAGCGAGGCCGCCGTGCCCGCTTCCACCACCGTGGTGCCCCTCAAGGCCTCCGGTGTGCTGGAGCAGTGCGACATCGCCGCCCACCTGCGCCGCCGCCTTGTCCCGCTGTGGATCACGGTGGCCGCATTCTCGGCTCTGCTGGCGGCTTTCGTCCGCCTCTGAGCAGGCTCTTCCCCCTTCTCGTCTTTTCGGCACACGGCTTTTCCCCTGCGGCCCTCTGACCCACAGGCTGCCGGGGCGCGGTACGATGCCGGGAAAATATAAGTATAAAGGAAGGCAATTATGGAACTACTAAAACTACTCGGCATTGTCATCGTCATCGCTGGCTTTGCACTGAAGCTGGACTCCATTCTGGTCATTCTGGTGGCAGCTGTTGTGACTGCACTGGTTGGCGGTCTGGGCCCGGTCACCCTGCTGGAAACGCTGGGCAGCACCTTTGTGGCAAACCGCAGCATGGCCATCTTCATCATCGTGATGCTGGTCACCGGCACGCTGGAGCGCAACGGCCTGCGTGAAGCAGCCGCTGCCCTGATCGGCAAGTTCAAGGGTGCCACCTCCGGCCTGGTCATCGGCATCTACGGCGTGATGCGCTCGATCTTTGCAGCCTTCAACGTGGGCTTTGGCGGCGTGGCCGGTTTCGTGCGCCCCGTCATCATGCCCATGGCCGAAGGTGCCATTGTGGCACAGGGCTATGAGCCCAATGAGGAGCATGTCGAGGAGCTGAAGGGCATGGCTGCCGGCATGGAGAACATCACCTGGTTCTTCGGTCAGGTCCTGTTCGTGGGCGGCTCCGGCGGCCTGCTGGTGCAGAGCACTTTGGCCGGCCTGGGCATCGAGGTGGAGCTGGCCCAGCTGGCTGCCATCGAGATCCCCGTGTGCATCATTGCCACTGTGGTCGCCATCGTATTCTATGTGATCAAGGATCGCAAGATGATCCAGAAGTACTATAAGTAAGGGAGGACAGAAGAATGAGCTTTTTTATGAGTGCTGATTACAGCCTGTCCACCAAGGTGATGGAGATCATCTACTTTATCATCGGCCTGCTGTGCATCTACTGCGGCGTGAAGAACCTGAAGGATAAGGAGAACCCGGAACCCGTGGGCACCTTTATCTTCTGGGCCGTGCTGGGCGTCGTGCTTGCCCTGGGCCGCTGGCTGCCCTCTCTGGTGAGCGGCATCCTGGTGGTGGTGATGTGCATCCCCGCCATCCTCAAGAAGGTCAAGAAGGGCGCTGTCTCTGCTGCCACCAAGGCCGAGACCGAGGCTACCTATGAGAAGATCGGCATGAAGATCTTTGTCCCCACCCTGAGCATCGGCATGCTGGCCGTCATCTGCGCCATCACCGGCATGGGCATCGGCCTGTCCGCCCTGAACGGCGTGGCTCTGGGCGTTCTCGTGGCCATCATCCTGCTGATGATCATGAACCGCGACAACAAGCCCTCCACCTTCCTGAACGATTCCGAGCGCATGCTGTCCACCGTGGGCCCCCTGTCCATGCTGCCCATGCTGCTGGCCTGCCTGGGCTCCGTCTTCACCGCTGCCGGTGTCGGCGATGTGATCTCTGACTTGGTCAGCCACATCATCCCCGAGGGCAATGTGAACGCCGGTATCGTGGTGTACGCCATCGGCATGATGCTGTTCACCATGATCATGGGCAACGCCTACGCCGCCATCACTGTGATGACCGTGGGCATCGGCTACCCGTTCGTGCTGGCCCACGGCGCAAACCCGGTGGTCATCGGCATGCTGGCTTTGACCTGCGGCTTCTGCGGCACCCTGTGCACCCCCATGGCTGCAAACTTCAACACCGTGCCCGTGGCACTGCTGGATATGAAGAAGCCCATGGGCGTCATCAAGAATCAGGTTCCTGTCGCCATCATCATGATGGTGGTCCAGATCGTGATGATGATCCTCCTGAAGTGATTTTTTGTTAGATCGAGTGATTCAATGGAACAAGCAATTCAGCACGGAGCCGATATCATTATTCGCGACTGGGTCCGGCTCCGTGCAGGCGAACGCATCTTGATCGTATCCAGCCAGAAGTATGCTGTCGAGGTGGCAGCCATGCAGCAAGCCGCACAGGCGGTGGGCAGCGTAGCGGATGTGTTGATGCTGGACGACCTGCACGAGCAGGTGGGCCAGTATTTCGATGACCGCGAGGACGCCTTTGACCCCTACAACGCCGTGATCGGTGCTGCCGAGTATTCCCTCATCACCACACGGGCCGTCAAGCGGGTCATCGCCCGCCGCAACCGGTTTTTGTCGCTGCCGCTGAGCACCAGCAACGGGCAGTCACTGCTGAGCTACGACTTCCTGAACATGAGCCTGCCCAAAAGCAGGATCATGGCCAGCATCATCATGGCCTGCTACCAGAACGCCCGACACATCCATGTGACCACGGAGCTTGGCACGAACCTGGATTTCAACATCGAGGGGCGTGTGCCCGGCTTCTTCAACGGCTGCTGCCACGACGGCAAGGGTCTTTCCTCTGCCAGCGTGGAAGTGTATGTGGCACCGGTGGAGAGCGACACCAACGGCATCCTGATCCTGGACGGCTCCATGGGCTATATCGGCATCGTGGACAGCCCCGTGCGGGTGGAGCTGCGCGGCGGCCGCATCGTGGAGATCGAGGACAATGCCAGCGGCAGGCGGCTCAAGCAGTTTCTGGCCCGCTTCCACGACCCGGAGAACATGGTGGTGGCGGCGGAGTTCGGCATCGGGCTCAACACCCACTCCCGCTGTGCAGGCAACTGCTACATCGAGGACGAATCCACCTATGGCACCTTCCATATCGGGTTCGGGCGCAACATCGCGCTGGGCGGTGTGCAGGATGCTTCCGGCCATTACGATCTGGTCACCCACGCTCCCTGCATCTATGTGGACAACCGCATGATCATGGATCACGGACAGCTCACCGTTCTGGAGCCGTCTATTTATATCTGAGAATCGAGGCTTTTTACTATGAAGATTCTGCTCACTGGTTTCGACCCCTTTGGCGGCGAGACCGTCAACCCCGCTTTTGAGGCGGTGAAGCTGCTGCCCGACACCATCGCCGGTGCCGAGATCGTCAAGCAGGAAGTGCCCACCGAGTTCATCCGTGCCGGTGAGGTGCTGGAAGCTGCCATTCAGGCAAACCAGCCCGATGTGGTCATCTGCATCGGTCAGGCCGGCGGCCGCTCCGCCATCACCCCGGAAAAGGTGGCCATCAACCTGATGGACGGCCGCATCGCTGACAACGCCGGTTATCAGCCCATCGACGTGACCATCCAGGAGGACGGCGAGACCGCCTACTTCACTTCCCTGCCCGTGAAGGCCATGGTGCAGAGCATCAAGGATGCAGGCATCCCCTCCGCCCTGTCCTACACTGCAGGCTCCTATGTGTGCAACTACCTGATGTACACCCTGCTGTACCTCATCGACAAGAAGTACCCCAACATCCGGGGCGGCTTCATCCATGTGCCTTACGCCATGGAGCAGGTGGTCAACAAGCCCCTGGGCACCCCCAGCATGGACCTGCACCAGATCGCCCGCGGTCTGGAGAAGGCCGTGGAGGCCGTTGTGAAGAACGACGCCGACCCGGCTGTGAACATGGGCACCACCCACTGAGCACCCCCGCAGAGCCCTTCAAGGCACCCGCTGTGCATCCGCATGGCGGGTGCTTTTTTTGTGGACGCTGGCGCGACAGTTCCCTGTACGCTTGCGGGAAACCGGAACAGAACGATTTAAAATGGCTCCGCGTGCGCTGCGCCATAATTAGAGGAAATATTATTTTTTATTGCAACTCCGGAAAATCTGCGGATTTTCCGGAGTTGCCTTTTCACCAGAGGGGTCATGGCGGGGAGTGGCATCTGATACCGGAATGACATCGCACCGGGAGGGACGTTACGGGATTCCTTTCCGCAAAACGCGAGTTCTCCTTCTGCGCTTTGGCCGCAGGCCAACACCAGCCGATGCCACTTCCCGTAACGACCCTTCCCGTGAAAAAGCAAATCCGGCGGGGCCGCAGCCCTGCCGGATTTGCAAAATCTAAAATAATTCTTCTGCTATTTATGCCCAGAGCAACGCGGAGGGCATTCTAAATCGTTTGCCTTCCAGAGAACAGGCCACTTTCCTTAACGCCCATCCGTGAAAAAGCAATCCCGGAAAATCCGCAGATTTTCCGGGATTGCATATCTTTAAAAATAATTTTCCGCTGATATTGCCAGAGCAAAGCGGAGGCAATTCCAAATCGTCCTGCTTACTCCGTGATCCGCCCTGCCGCGCTGGTCTCCAAGACCGGGTAACCGGTGCGGGTGCAGCGCACGGCACAGCGGGCGCGGCCGCCGGTGGTGCAGGTGAACAGGGTCAGGTCCCAGGCGTCCTCGTCGCTGGCCGTGATCATCTTGTCGATGTCGGTGGGCTGGATGGTCTCCACGTTGGACACCTCATAGCTCCAGCGCTGGCCGTCCATGTCGGTAAAGTACACCTCGCTGCCCAGGGCCAGCCACTTGATGGGGCTGAAATGTTTGGCGTAGTTGTGGGCGCAGACCACCATGTTGTCGGCGTAGGTGGAGCCGGAGTAGCGGCCCGGGGCCACCTTGAGGCCCGCATAGCTCCACTCGCTCATCACGGGCAGTTCCAGCCCGATGGACGGGATGGACAGGTAGCCGATGTAGCCCCAGCCGTCGATGTCGGTGACGGTCATCTCCTGCTCCGGGTCCAGCTCCGGCTGGACCACCGGCTCTTCGTCCTTCGTCTTGTCCTCCATGGTCTCGGTCAGGGTCTCTTCCAGCTTGCCCAGGGCGTCCTGCGAAGCCTGGTCGGCGCGGTTGGCGTCCCACTGGTTATAGCCCAGCAGGGCCAGCGCGCCCAGAATGAGCAGGATGCCCACGATCATGCAGGCGCGGCCGATTTTCTGCTTTGTGTTCATGCCAGCGTCTCCTTTCGGTCCAGCACCCAGCCGACGGCAAACAGCAGCACGCCGCTGCAGGCCATGAACGGGATGGGCCAGTTCAGCTGGCCGCTCTGGGGCAGTGCATTGCCGTCCGGGCGGCCCGGAGCCACCGGGTTGTCCGGGGTGCCGGGGGCCACGGGGTTGTCCGGGTTGCCGGGGTTCACCGGGTTATCCGGCATACCGGGCGACACCGGGCGGTTGGGGTCGTTGGGATTGACCGGCATGTCCGGGTTGTCGGGCTGGGTGGGCTTGTCCGGCTCCGAGGGCTTCTCCGGCTCGGACGGTTTGTCCGGTTTCGAAGGCGTGCTGGGAGTTTCCGGTTCGGGCGGGGTCACCTCCTGCGTGGGCGCGCCCACCTTGGGGGTGGCGTCCACGGTGTAGAGCCAGCCGCTCTCGTCCGCCATGGGCAGCGACACCAGGAAGGAATTGATGGCCTCGTAGCCCTTGGAGTTCTCGGTCTGCACCACGAGGTACAGGCCCAGCGGCAGCGCGTCAAAGGAGACGATGCCCTGCTCGCTGATCTTATGGGTGGTGCCGGCGGCGCGGGCGGGCAGCTTGGCTTCCAGCCTGGAAGCCAGCGTGCTGTCCGTCAGGTCGCCCAGCGCGATGCCGCAGCCCGTAAAGTCGGCGGTGTACACAAAGTGCAGGTCGCCATTGGTGCGGGCCACGTCCGCCACCTTGTACACGGTGAGTGCGCCGCCCCGCAGGGGGACGTCGTTCTGGTGGTCGTACAGGGTCACGTCCATGCTGCCGGTGCGGCTCAGGTCGATGTTGGCGCTGGCCGCGGGGGCTGCCAGCGCGGGCAGTGCACAGCACACGGCCATGCACAGCGCCAGCAGAAGAGCGGCAAACCGGTTGTTTTTGTTTTGTTTCATGGCTGCTCACTCCTCCTCGTTCTGTTTCCGTTTGCGGACCAGCAGCAGGGCTGCTGCAGCGGCCAGTGCGCCGCCCAGCACCCCGAAGGGTGCCGTGCCCATGCCGCCGGTGGACGGCAGCTCGTAGCCGGTGTAAACGTAGTTCTGCACCGTGATATTGCCGGTCTGCACGCCGTTGTTGGAGATGTACACGTTCCAGTTGCCGGTGGTCGTTTCCTCCACCAGGTAGTGGTACGCATTGCCGTTCTTGTCCGTCAGGGGCAGCTTGTCCCCCGACTCGGACCAGGTCCAGTTGTTACCTGCGGTCAGGTCGGCTTCGGCAAACAACGTTCTGTCCTTGTCATTGTCGGTGTACTGCCAGACCTTGATGTGGATGCTGTCCACCGCCGGTTCCACCGGCTGGCGGGTATCGGCATCCAGCCAGAGCTTGCTGACGGTCAGGTTGCTGTAGCGGTTGGTATACTGGGCCGTGGTGGTCTGGGCGGCACTGCCCACCTGGACATCTTCAAACTGGATGATTTTTTCTCCATCCATCGCCGTCCCCTTGCCCGTAGCGGTATCAAAAGCCGTCTGGGGGGTCTCGTTGCTCTTGTGGAACAGCACATAGTGGGGGGTATCGTCCTTCTGGTAGTTCTGGGGTGCTTTGGTCTCCACGATCTTATACAGCAGGTCCGGCTTCAGGGTCTGTTCGCTGCCGTTTTCCAGCACCGTCAGGCTCACCTGGCCCTTTTCGTTGGTGGTGACGGTGCCGTTTACGCCGCCGCTCCAGCGCTGCCATGCCTGGGTTTTCGGATCATACTGCCAGATGGTAAACTCTGCTCCCTGCAATGCCACGCCGGAGTAATCGTCCACCTTGTGGAGCAGGAACTGTCCGGTGGAGGCTGTGGCGGCAGATGCATAGGTAAACTTGATGGAGTCCGAATTGGTGGAGGCCCCATTGCCCAGTTTGACGGTGTTGTCCACGTTGTAATCCGCAGCAGCACTGCCCTGCTTTACATCACATTGGTACACTAGGATCATGGCGGCCTGGTTGGGGATCACCATGTGGAGCCAGCCCTCGCCATCTGCCGGCAGCACCTGGTACAGGCTGCGAGGCACTTCATCCCCTCGGGTCACGGTGTTGGTGGCTTCGTCATACTGGAAGTAATACAGCTTTACAGACGCCGGGTCTCCCCGGACAATGGCACCGTTCTGGGCCTTTACGTCGTCCCACAGCTCAATGGTCGGGGCCTTGTTGGCTTCCACCGACAGGTCCTTCCGGGCCGGGTTCACCACCACCTGGTACTCGATGCGGTCGGTTTTGCCATCCACCAGCTGTCCGGTCTTTTTCAGGGGGTCCACAGTCTTTTCCACCGTGGTGTGGAGGGTCTCGGTCAGCTCGCCCCACTGGGCCGTGTTGGTGTAGATCACCTGGCCCACCGAGGGGTTCTGCCAGCGGGGATCGTCGTCCACGCTCACCTTGTACAGAATGCGGAACTTGTGTTGTTTGTTCTTGCTCAGGTTGTAGTCGCGGATGGTAATGGTCAGCTGCCGGGTGGTTTTCTCGTAGGCCACCGTGGCAGCGGCACCCTTCAACTCGCTGATCTTATCCGGGGCCCCTTCGTCCATGCCGATCGTTACCCAGTTCTCATTGAACTCAGTGTTCTCCGGCAGGGTATCGGTGATAACGATGTCGGCATCATCCTCGGCAGCGGTCTGCACCACCAGCTGATAGTGGAGGTTGTTGCCGCTGAGGTCACTGTATTGGTAGGTCTGGTCTCCGCTTTGGTAACCAGATTCGTCCTGATCGCTGTTCGCCGACACCCGTTTTTCAAAGCTCTTGTAACTGTGGTAGGTGTCCTCTGCCTCAGCCCTCTGAGAGCTGCCTTGGATGCTGACGCTGTTTTTGTAAGTCCATTTCTCTCCGGTGGGCACATTGCTCTGATCCTCGTGGGTAGGGAGGTCCTTTACCTCCACACGCCGCACCGGGTTGTCATCTGCCTTGTTTATCTGGATGGTAAAGCTCCGCACCCAGGTGGAGGGGTCGTTGGCAGTCACCGTGCCGCCGGTGCCGTCGGCACCGCTGTAATAGGTGACGGCGGTAATGACCCCGGCGTCCTTGGCCTCAGCATAGTTCATGGTGCCACCGTCGTGGAGGGTCAGGGTCAGGCCCTCTTCCAAAGCCTTCTCCAGCTCTGCGGCGTAGGCGTAGTGGGTGTCCAGCTGGGTCTGGCCGCTTTCGTTCACAGCGTCCTTGAGGGTCTCCACCAGGGTAAAGCTGCTTTCGCCAGCCGCATTGGCGGCAGAGATATTCCATTTGGCCAGGCCCTTGCTGCTGCTGGACAGCTCCTTGCTCAGGGTCCAATCCCCTTTCCCGATGTTCACGGTATCCGAGGCCTCAAAGATGTGTTTGCTCTTGGTCTCGATCTGTGCCTTGTTGGTCACCGGGCCGCCGCCCAGGGGGGTGGTGGTCTCAAAGGTGATGGTCAGCTCCGTCCCCGTGAAATCCGCCGGGATGGTATAGCCGTTTTTCTGGAATTCCTCTGCCGATATCGTGGTGTTGCCTACTTTTACATCTCCTACGATCTTCACACCGTCCGGCAGGCTATCCGTGATCTTGCAGCCCTGCAGCATATAGGACCCCAGCTTGGTCCCCAGAAAAGAATGCGGTATCTTTACAGTGATCGTCCACTGGATGCGGCCTGTTTTGGGGTCGTACTCGCCTTTCTTCTCAATGCGAGGGGTTTTACATGTGTAGTATGCTTCAGCCTTCTTTTCCTCCTGGGAGCCTGCCTTCGCTGTTGCCGTATTGAAGATCATACCGACACCGTCGGGCATTTCGTCAAAGTCCGCATAGTTCCGCTGAACGTCATAGTACCAGATGTACTTTTCTTCAATCCCCAATGCTTCCAGGTCCTTAATGACCACCTGGGGGTTGCCGTTGCTGTCCTCCTGGATCTTGCAGTCGGGGAACGGCAGGATCTCCGTTTGTGTACCCGAAGCATCCACCTTGTAAAGTTTAAAGGAGTTTTTCAGGTAGGTGCCGCCCTTCAGGTAATCACCAGCACTGATGCCCCACTGATTCGTGTTCAGGGTATCCGTAAGGGTCACCTTGTCTTTGGTACCGTTGGTGGTCTCCACCGTCACCTTATAATGGTTTATGAAGGTGCCACTTTCCGGATGATTTTCAAAGGCACTCCAATAGCCGGTGTACCCTTTACTGATCTTTATATCTGCCGTTTTCTTCTTGATGGTCAGGGTAAAGCCCTTTTCAAAGGTGATGGTTTTGTTATTCTCAAAATCATCTGCCCATACTTTCCGGGAGAACTTGAAGGTTCCGGTAAACTCCCGGTTGCCGCTGGCATCCAAACCGGTGAACTTCTCACTTTTGTCAAAGGTCAGCTTTGCCAGGCCGTTGGTGTCGATGGTATAGGTGCCAATGACCTTGTTGTTGTCGGTCTCGTCCAGGATCTTGCCGGAGGTGGGCTGCTTGGGCTTCATGGCCTCAGGCAGCTGGTAGCACAGAGTCCGCCGGTCCGGCTTCAGGGTGCTCGCAGGCAGCTTGTAGGTCACGGTGACCTGCACGTTGGTACCGCTTTCCACTTCATTCCCCACCAGGGGCTCCCAGGAGCCATTGACCTTCTTCTCGAACGCTATCTTAGTGATCCAGGTGGGGTCCAGCATCACCTCCGTATCGGCAGTTTCTGCCAGCAGGGCCGGGGCATCGGGGTCCAGCTGCCGGGCCTCGCCGACCCATTCCACCGTGGCCCCAAAGCCATCCTCATCTTCCAGCAGCGCATAGCTGCCGTCCAGCTCCTCCTGGGAGCCTGCCGGGTCCTCCGGAGCCACAGCGGTGGTCTCGGCGGCATAGGCACCGGTCACCGAGATGACACTGGTCACGTCGGACATGGCAGCGGGCACCTCGGCCACCTTGCCGTCCACGTTGCCGGAGATCACGGTCAGGGTCCCGGCGTCGGGGTCCACGGCGGACACAACGCCCACCGTCTCGGTGGTCACGGTGCGGGTGTCCACCTGCGGCTCGGAAGCCGTGAGCTGGGCGGCGGTGTCGGGGTCCTCGTCCAGGTCCAGCAGGGCGATGCCATAGGAGCTCTCGTCCACGGCCACCTGCTCGGTGGTGAGGGTGTTGTAGATGACGATATCGCCGGGCCTTGCGGTGGAGCCGTCGGCGTCGGTGAGCCACTGGGAGCCGCGCAGGTCACTGTGCAGGGCCATCACGCCCGCACGCTGGGGCACCACCGTCTGGGGCACACCCGCAAAGTGCAGGCAGTAGGACAGGAACATCACGTCCCAGGCGCCGTAGGGGTTGCCGTACCAGGCACCATAGCGGGAGTAGCCGCGCAGCACCTGCTGGTCCTCCACATCCAGCTTGAAGTTCTTGTCGCTCTGCTGGTAGTCCAGCTGGGACTTTGCCACGGTGAGCAGGTCCTCGGCCCAGTTGCCGTTCAGGGCCACGTTGGCCGCGGCCTGCCATTCCTCGGCAGTCTCCACGTCGGCCTGGGTATCGGCCAGGCACTCCACGGTGTGGTGGTGCTCCGGGATGGTGCACACCAGCTCCTCGGTGTAGCAGGCGTCGGTGTGGTGATGCAGCACCGGCTCGTCCGGGGTGGTCTCGGCCGGCTCAGGGGGCAGGTCCACCACAGGGCGGCTGGCAGGCATTTCCTGGTAGGCGGGGTTGGGTTCTTCCACCAGTTCGCCTTCGTCCAGGCCGCACACCAGCTCATACTCGGTGGTGTAGCAGCTGTCGTCGTGGATATGCTCGAACTCGCCGCAGATGAGCGCACCGTACTCGTCAAAGCAGTCGTCGGTGTGCTCGTGCTCTTCCTGATAGCAGGTCAGCACCCGGTGCTCCTCGTAGCAGGCATCGGTGTGCTCATGGGGCACCCAGATGGTCTCCGGCTCGGTCTGCACCGGCTCTTCCGGCTCTTCCGCGCTGTAGGCGGACACCAGATCGGCGCTGCTGTCCGAAGAGGTGACGGGCGTTTCCGGCTCGCCCTCCTCGTAACCGCAGGTGAGCACTTTTTCGTAGCAGGCCGCCGTGTGCTGGTGCTCCTCGTAGCCGCAGTGGTAGTCGGCAGTCATGGAGATGCCCACCCCATGGAGCTGCCAGTTGACGAACAGGGTGGTGAGCAGGGCCAGCACCAGCATCATGGCCACATAGCGCCGGGCCTGTACATGCTGCCTGCGGAACCGCTCGATCAACCCGTTGATGATATCCTTCATAGTAAACACGTCCTCTTGGTTCGCTCTGTGCCCTGGCAGCCGCACACCGCTGCAGGCCCACAGAAGGGTCCGTTCCTCGTTTGTGCAACAAAAGCGTCACAAAATTGTTCGATACACTGTCATTATACCATTTTAGGGCGTTCGTTTCAACTCAGGGGCGTGCTTTTCCGGCAATAGAATGCACACGATGCGCACCATGCAAGGGGTCAGGGGCAGCCACAGCACCGTGCAGCCCAGATTGAACAAGGTGTGGGCGTTGGCGATCTGCCGGGCCAGCACGGCGCTCTCCGGCCCGTGGGGCGAGACCAGCCGCACCAGCGCGGTGAACTGGGGCAGCAGCAGCCAGCACACCGCTGCCCCGGACAGGTTGAACAGGGCGTGGGCCGCCGCCAGACGTTTGGCGTCCCGGCTCTGCCCCACCGATGCCAGCACCGCCGTGACGGTGGTGCCGATGTTGTCCCCCAACAGCACCGGGATGGCTCCCGCAAGGCCCAGCAGGCACCCGCCGTCCGGCCCGGGGCGGGCGGCCGCCTGCTGCAGCACCGCAATGGTGGCGGAGCTGCTCTGCACCACAAGGGTCATGCCCAGCCCTGCCAGCAGGCCCAGGCCGGGGCGGTACCGCACCTGGGCCATCCACTGCCGGAACACCGGCCCTGCTGCCAACGGCTCCATGGCCTCGGCCATGACCGCGATGCCCTCAAACAGCAGGCCGAACGCAAACAGCGCCTGCCCGGCTGCGTGCAGACGCCCGCGCCCCGCGAACCAGAGCAGCAGCCCCGCCACCAGCAGCAGATACCGGGCATCCTCCAGCCGGAAGGCCAGCAATTGCGCGGTGACCGTGGTGCCGATGTTGGCTCCGAACACCACCGGCACGGCCCGCTGCAGGGTCAGCAGCCCGGCCCCCACAAGGCCCAGCACCAGCACCGTGACCGCCGAGCTGCTCTGCACCACCGCCGTGACCGCCGCCCCCGTGAGCACCCCGGCCAGCGGGTGGGCCGTGAGCCGGGCAAGGGCCTGCCGCAGGGTGTCCCCCGCCGCCTGCTGCAAAGCGTCCGTGAGGGTGTCCATACTGTATAAGAAAAGTGCCGCCCCGCCGAACAATTGCAGGATCATCCACAAACGCTGTTCCATGCCCGATGCCCCCTTTGCTTTATGTGTATGCGGGACACAAACGTTTGTGAACTTTTGTGAAACAATCCCTGCAGGGGGTTGCAATCCGGCCTGCAAAAGCCTATTATTATCAAGCGTTAACAGTTAACAGCTGTTAAGTAATCTTTGAGAGGAGGGATCGCGTGTCTGAGGAATCCACGTTGAGTTTCCGCGGGCTTTGCCGCTACATCCACCGGCTGAGCAAAGCATCCAAGGCCGGCATGAAGGCCGCTCTGGCCGACTGCCCCAAGCGCCACTTCCCCATGCTGGAAGGGCTGCTGGGCTGCATTCGTCTCCATGGACAGGACGGTGCCGTTTATATCTCCGATCTTGTTCAGGAGCTTCATCAACCGCTTCCTGCCATTTCCCGCACGGTGCGGCAGATGGAGCAGGACGGCCTTGTGGAACGCTTTGCCGACCCTGCCGACCGCCGCAAGACGCTGGTGCGTTTCACGCCCAAGGGATACGAGGCCTGCCGACAGTGCGAGGCTGCTCTTGGGGACTACTTTTCCAGTGTCATGGCCCGGCTGGAGCCGGAACAGCTGGCCCAGATGGAAGCGCTGCGCGGCGCGCTGATGGAAGCCATTCTTGCGGAAAATGCTGCGCGTACCACCAAACCGAAGGGAGAACCAAACCATGACAAAGATCTTTAAGCAGCTGGCCCGTCACTGGGCCGTCTGCCTCGTGGTGTTCGCACTGCTGTTCGTGCAGGCCTACTGCGATCTGTCGCTGCCGGACTACACCAGCAAGATCGTGGACACCGGCATCCAGCAGGGCGGCATCGAAAGCCCCCTGCCCGACACCGTGCGGCAGAGCACGCTGGATGCCCTCTCGCTGCTGATGCGCGAGGAGGACGCCGCTGCCTTCCAGAACGCCTACACCGCCGACGGCGATGTGCTGCGCCTGCGCACCGACCTGACCGCCGACGAGCGCACTGCGCTGGAAGACGCTGTGACCACGCCGGATATCGTGCTGTATCTGGCGGCCACCCAGGCAGCCAACACCCCCGCCGGGCAGACCGGCATGGGCATGACCGGCCTTGCGGACCTGCAGGCCTCCGGTGCCGACCGCAATCCCGACACGGAAACCGAGACCGCAGCCCCCACGGCGGAGGACCTGGACACCGTGTGCGGCCAGTTTGCCGCCATGAGCCAGATGCCCGGCTTCCGCCGCGACGCCGTGCAGCAGCAGCTGACCGGTGCCATCAGCCAGCTGGACGACACCGTGGTGGAGAACCTGAAGAGCCAGGCTCTGCTGCTGGTGGGGCTGGAGTACGAGGCCCAGGGCATTGCCCATGATGTGCAGATGCACTATTTATATAAGGTAGGCGGCCAGATGCTGGCCCTGACCCTGCTGATGGTGGCCGTGTCCATCGCGGTGGGCTTCCTGGCCTCCCGGGTGTCCGCCGCCATCGGCCGCGACCTGCGCCGCGAGACCTTCTCCAGCGTCATCCACTTCTCCAATGCGGAGATCGAGAACTTCTCCACCGCGTCCCTCATCACCCGCACCACCAACGACATCCAGCAGGTGCAGTTTGTCTGCGTCATGCTGCTGCGCATGGTGGCCTATGCGCCCATTCTGGGCATCGGCGGTGTGCTCCATGTGGTGGGCAGCCGCTCGGGCCTGTCCTGGATCGTGGTGCTGGACGTGGCTTTGCTGCTGCTGCTCATCCTCGTCCTGATGAACGTGGCCATGCCCAAGTTCAAGATCATGCAGACGCTGGTGGACCGGCTGAACCTCGTCAGCCGCGAGATCCTCACCGGCATCATGCCGGTGCGTGCCTTCAGCCGGGAAGCCTTTGAGGAGGCTCGTTTCGACAAAGCCAACAAGGACCTGATGGGCACCCAGCTGTTCACCAACCGCGCCATGGTGGCCATGATGCCCTTTATGACCCTGATCATGAACGGCACCAGCCTGCTCATCGTGTGGTTCGGCGGCAAGGCCATGGACAACGGCACCATGCAGGTGGGCGAGATGATCGCCTTCATCACCTACACCATGCAGATCGTCATGTCCTTCCTGATGCTGGCCATGGTGG
>ERZ835880.1911-NODE-1911-length-15309-cov-4.005966_pt1 | contig 15309 bp, 10 predicted proteins | sample MGYA00519944_ERZ835880 | MGnify/ENA primary metagenome ERZ835880 (study PRJEB31850, sample SAMEA3708787) | human gut metagenome | biome: human gut; feature: human-associated habitat; material: faeces | place: China | collected 2014 ... | reverse complement strand
GCAGACGATGGCCTGCCGGGTCGGGCCGCGCATGAGGATGCCCTCGATGAGCGCCTGCCCGCCGATGGATGTGCGGAACGAGACGCTGGTATCGGGTTTTGCGGATTCGGTTTTGCTCATATGGTTACCTCGGTTAGAATGAAATTACGAAGTTAATTGCCGCTCTCCGGCGCGAACGGTAGGCGCACCGAGACCAGTGTGCCGCCGCCGGGGGCGTTGGCGATCGTCAGCGTACCGCCGGAGCGGGTGATGATCTCGTCGCACACGGCGAGGCCTATGCCGCTGCCGCGGGCCTTGTGCTTCTCGCCCTTGAAGAATTTCTCCTTCACGTGCGGCAGCTCGTTTTCCGGGATGCCGGGGCCATGGTCCCTGAATTGAATGGTAGCAGCTTCACTGTCCGAAAAAACGGACACTTCGATCGTCTTGCCGTCGCGGGCGTACTTGGCGGCGTTGTCGAGGATGTTGAGAAACACCTGCTTGAGGCGCTCCGGGTCGCCGGGCACGAGCGGGATCTCCTCCTCGGGCGGGTTGTAGATGAGCTGCATCCCGTCCTGCCGCAGCAGCTCCTGATAGGTGAAGATGGTGTCCTCGAGCTCGCTCTCGATGTCAAGCAGCTCCATGCTCAGGTTGAAGCGGCCGTCCTGGATGCGGGTGAACTCCAGCAGCTCTTCGACGAGACTCGTCAGGCGCGCGGCCTCCTTGGAGATGATGGCGATGCCGCGGCGGGAGTCGCCCTGGATGGCGGTGTCGAACATGAGCGTCTCGCTCCAGCCGGTGATGGCGGTCAGGGGCGTGCGCAGCTCGTGCGAGATCGACGAGATGAACTCCGACTGCATTTTTTCGCTGCGGCTGATCTCCTGTGACAGCTCGTTGATTGCGGTCGCAAGGCGGCCAAGCTCATCGTCGCGCTGCACCGGCAGCTCCGTGCCGTAGCGCCCGCCGGCGATCGTGCGCGTGACCTCCGTGATCTGCTCGACCGGGCGCGACACGTGCCGGCGAAACCACAGCGCGCAGACCACGGCGCCGGCGGCTGCCGCGAGGATGCCGAGTATGATGCCCAACGCCGTGCTGACGCGCCCGGCGCTCAGACCGATGGCCGCGCCGATGGCGACGCACAGCGCCGCGTGCACACATTGGCCCATGGCCATGCGCGAAAACAGGCCGCGGAAGGTGTTTTCCTGTTTGGGTTCGCCTGCGGGGGTGGGGGTGACGTCCTGCATGGCCTCAGTAGCCCCACTTATAGCCGTAGCCCCAGACGGTGGTGATGTATTCCGGTTCGGTCGCGTCGTCCTCGATCTTGATGCGCAGGCGGCGGATGTTCACATCGACGATCTTGACCTCGCCGTTGTAGTCCGCGCCCCAGACGGCGTGCAGAATGTCCTCGCGCGAGAGCGCGCGGCCGGGGTTTTCCATGAACAGCTTCATGATGGCAAACTCCGTCTGCGTCAGGCGGATGTGCTCGCTGTTTTTGTCGAGCGTGCGCGAGCGCAGGTGCAGCACGAACGGCCCGCTCGAGAGCACGTCCTCGGTGTTCTCGCTGCCGCCGATGCGGCGGTAGAGCGCGTCCACGCGCGCGAGCAGCTCGGCAGGGGAGAAAGGCTTGGTGACATAGTCGTCCGCGCCGGTCATGAGGCCGGTGATCTTGTCCATCTCCTGGCTCTTGGCGCTGAGCATGAGGATGCCCATCTTCGAGCCGGTCGCGCGGATGCGGCGGCAGACCTCAAAGCCGTCGATATCCGGCAGCATCACGTCGAGCAGCGCGACGAGCGTGTCCGGATTCTGCTTGAGCTTTTCGAGCGCCTCCTCGCCTGTGGCCGCCTCAATGGGCTCGTAACCGGACCGGCGCAGGTTGATGACGACGAAGCTGCGGATGCTGGGCTCGTCCTCAAGTACGAGAATTTTCTTCATGTAGTCCATATTCCTTTCCAAAGGCAGTGTGTGGGCGCCTTTGCGGTTAGTGGCGTCTGCTTTCCGGGAAAGCAGGAGGTTTGCAGAAATATTCATTTCAGTATATCACACAATTTACAATAGTGGTAGCAAAAAATTACGAATCGTGTTATTCTGTGACACAGGAAATGAGGTGGGCCATATGGAGCTTTTCTGGACGCAGATCACGGACGCGCAGCCGGCGCGCCCTGCGCGCACGAAGGCACACGGGAGCGCGTGGGGCGTGTCGCTGCTGGCGTATGCGGTGCGCGCGGTCTGGGGCATCGACCTGCCGGAGACGGCGGAACTGCCGGGCGGCAAGCCGTATTTTCCGGCGTGCCCGCAGCTGCACTTTTCCGTCAGCCACACGCGCACGGCGGCGCTCGTGGCGGTGTCGGCCGCGCCGGTCGGCGCGGATGTGGAGCAGGTGCGCCCGCTGCACCCGGCCATGGCGCGGCGGCTCGCGCAGGCGGACTGCGGCGACCTGCAGCCATTCGAGCTCTGGACGCTGCGCGAGAGCTGGTTCAAGCTCACGGGCGCGGGCGACCTGCGCGCGATCCCGTTCCGGCGCGCAGACGGGCGCATCGTCCCGCCGGAGGCGGGGGCGCTCTGCCGTGTGTATGACGACATTCCCGGCTGCGCGGCCGCCGCGTGCTCGCTTGCCGAGCAGCCGCCGGAGCGGCTGCGGTTCGTGCCGCCGCGCGAGATTTGCACTTGAAATATGCGCCCGGCTGTTGTATAATCAAACAGCCGAATTTGCCGGTGTGATGGAATTGGTAGACGTGCTTGACTCAAAATCTACTTCGCCGCTTCATACCACCTTGGTGTAAACCCTTGATTTTGCAAGGCTTTTTGAAAACTGAATATGCAATTTGGTTTTAATGTCCCTCCATGATGTCCCTCCGTTTTCTCGGATGGGGATTGGGAGATGACTTAAAATAATAGATGCCGGTGTGTTGGAATTGGCAGACGAGGCGGACTCAAAATCCGTTGGGCTTATAACCCGTGCGGGTTCGACCCCCGCCACCGGCACCACACCTCAAAGGCTCGCAAACCCTTGATACGACTGGGTTTGCGGGCTTTTCTTTATGTTATGTGTGCTTATGTACTGTCACTCCTACATCATCAGATTTGCCATTTACGGGCTGATTTTAGGAGGGACATTGGAGGGACATAAAGCATCATGAGGAGGGATATACGCCCAAAATCGCATTGGCAGATGCAATCTTCGAGTTGAAATTCAAGTGCGTGTAAATGTTTGAGGTGGTCGAAATATCACTGTGCCCCAACCATTCCTGAATTTCTTTCAGGCTGACACCGTTTGCATACAACAGACTTGCGCAGCTATGACGAAGATCGTGAAAGCGGATCTTCCGCATACCGTTCTTTTGCAGGATCAGCGGGAAATGCTGTGTGATATAGCCGGGCTTCACGAGTTCACCGATTTCATTGACATAGATATAATCAACAAACTTCCTGCAATAAGATTTTCCGCACAGCTTTCGGTTCAGCTCCTGTTCCGCTTTCAAGCGGTGCAGCAATTCCTCAAACGGCGGAACAAGCGGCAGACTGCGGTAGCTGGCCTTTGTCTTTGTTCTGTCCTTTTGAATGATCTTGCTCTTGCCGTCTATTGTCGCCTGCGTAACGGTGTGCCGAATCGTAATGGTCTTTTTCTTGAAGTCGATGGCGTCCCATTTCAGGCCTACCGCCTCGCTTCGGCGCAAACCGTAAAATGCACCGAGGATCACGCCAAGCTCAATGGGATCACCACGGACAACTTCAAAAAGATGGTTCAGCTCATCCTCCTCATAGAAGCTGCCAACGAACTTTTCCTTCTTGGGCCGTTCAATCCGGTCTGCCGGATTCGAGTCAATCAGGCCGAGTTTGAAAGCGTGCTGCAAGGCTTTACGAATATTGGCGTGACGGTGTATGACCGTATTGGCAGAAACACCTCGCACCGTCAATTCGTAGGTGTAGTAGTCCTGTATGTGCTTGGGTGTAACATCCTGCAATGCAAGACCGGGGTGGTGTTCCTCAAAGTACGGGATGGTTTTGCTTTTGATTCCCATGGAATACGCGCCATAGGTGGTTTCCTCCACATTCTTTTTTGTCATTTCCAGCCAGTCGAGCAGGAACGCAGTAAAAAGAATCGTGCCAACGGGGGCTTTATCCGTACTGCGTTCGATTGCTCTTGCTTCCAGCTCCGCTTCCTTGGCGGCACGAGCCTCAGAAAGCATCTTTTCGGCACGCTTTTTGTTTCCCTTTACCGTCAGACCTGTAGACTTGGACGGCGTGTGCCGTTTGCCGTATTCGTCCACATAGTTCAGTACCATGTGATAGTACCCGTTTTTCTCTCGCAGATGTCCTGCTACCATAATAAGACCTCCTTTGATTGGTACAGCGCTGATCCATCTGCCATTGACAGCAATATTGTAGCAGATAGAAGTACATCGGCCAAATGTGCAAACGAGGTTTTACGCAGTAGATTTTTCTATCAAGTCCAAGTATTCCAAAATGTTGAGCTTCGGGATTCGATAGCGGCGACCAACAATAAAGCTCTTGATCTTGCCGGACTTCAAAAGCCGATAGGCAGTTTTATCGCAGATGCCGCCGAGCATTTCACACATTTGCTCAACATTGACTACATCGGGATAGTCAGCAAATAACAGTTTGTAGGCTGTCTGTGATTCCATAGGCCGCCTCCTTACCGTTTTTTCGGCACAAGTTCATAGTCATACCCTTTCCGCTGATTACAGTAGGTGCAAGTGTCTTTTGCCGTTTGGTGCGGGTCGATCCTGCGCAAATAATAAGCACCCGTGCCGTAGAAATTGTCGGCGCAGGTGCTGCAAAGGCAGAGGATCAGTTTTTTCGGGACGCTTTCAATCAGACCGATGCTGACCGCCAGCGCATGATTGATGCCGCAAATGTGCTTTTCGGACAGATGCCCAATGAAGTTGCCCAAGCGGCGCTTATCGACGGTGCGCAGCTGTTCCAGCAGGACGATAGAGGGCAGCTTCAAGCCGTCCTCGGCGTCGATGTAGTAGTGGGTAGGAAGTTTGGCTTTCACGCCGGTTTTGCTTGTAATGGAAGCGATAATGACCGTGGGGCTGTGTTTGTTCCCAACATTATTCTGAATGATCACGACGGGACGGTAGCCCTCCTGCTCAGAGCCGATGCCCCGGCCCAGATCAGCGTAATACATATCGCCGCGCAAATATGTGTGGTTCATTCTGTGATGACCTCCTTTGTGTATTTAGGCGTTTCCGCCTATGTAGAGGTCAAGCGGCAGAACAGAATTGAGGTTGGTGAGAGATAAAACATTCTCTGTTTCGTCTGACCCGTCCCGCCGCTTGACCGTAGTATTTTGAAGAAAATCTATTTGTCCTCGACACCCCGATTTCCTATTGGGAAGTCATCAAGCGGCCGATGGCTGTCGGCTCCACGGGGATTTCACCCTCACGAGGTTCTCTCATGACCGCCCCCATTGCCTGCGACGGCTTCACGGTCGAAATGCCGCTTATCACGCTCGGACTGTGGCTGGACGGGAGTATCGTTAGCCCTATTGCCGGTCGTCGCCGGGGCGGGAGCCACCCGCCCGTGATAGCCGACTGTATATCGCTCCCCGCAATGCGGGTTGTGGCGCAGCCGCTAATGTGGCTCATGCTTTCGCAATGGCAATAGGAATGTGCTTGATGAATGGGTATTTGGTTGTCAAAGGCCATCCCTGCTTGCCGAAAAGGAAAACAGGCAGAGAGTTTTCGTACCTCTCCACCTGTTTCCTCACTTAAAGGCTATTTTTCAACCACCTATTCCAAAAAAATTTTTCAATCTTTTTTCGGCGGCCGCAACCGATTTTGCAACGGCCTGAAAAGTGCATCCCTCCATTCCTGCGATCTGCTCATAGGTCAAGCCTTGAAAATAGTAGAGGATCAACCTCCGCTTTTGTATTTCGGGCAGTTCGGAGATCGCTCTATGTAACTGCGCATATTCCATGCTCTGCAAAGCGCTTTCTTCGACCGTCGCCGGACGATGCATGGCCCGGTCATACAACGATGCCTCCGTAAGCTCCGATTGCTCATAGTGGCGATCCACTTCGTTCAGATAGGAGAGGTCGTCCAGCTCAAAGGAATCAAACAGCGCAAACACGGCAGCGCTGATCTCAAAATGATGCCGATTGCCTTGTCCGTCCGAAAAGGTCAGCCAGTGGCGGCCGTCCCCGGTCGTGCCGATGGTATAGGGATTGTATTTGTCCTTCCTTCGTTTCGGATGGTTTCCATCCATGATATTTTCCTCCGTTTCGATTTGAATTTTGAAAATCCAAATCGTGCGGAGGACTGCGGCAGCCTACGCTGCAGACCGAAAAGCGCAGACATAGGAAAATGCATCTGCAGAAAGCGAAGGCCTGCAAAACAAGTGAGTATAATCTATATGGGGTGGCTGTTTTTACTACATATTTCATTGCTCGGAGAGCACTTTTTGAGGAACTCACCATTCGCAACGCAGGCTATAGAATGAAATAAAATTTGCCACTTTTTACAGGGAAGGCGGTTCGCAAACAAATAAGCACAAAAAATCCCTCCAATCTAAAAAACTCAGATTGGAGGGATATACGCGCAGCGAATCAGCCCGCCAACATTCGTTTTTTTATTTGGCGGGATATATGATTTCGTATTTGTTGCATCGCTTATTTGTCGATACTTATACAGTTGACATGAATGGCGCTGCTATAACAATTACTTACTATAATGAAGCTCCATTAACAAAAGTCAAGCCCCAAAACAAAAAACATGCGAACATTATAGCGGAGAGAAGGAGAACGTTTTTTCATGGTCATCTTTTGAAATTATATTTTCTAATAAATTCTATCAAAAATATAAAAACAGTATTGACAGAGGAAAATGGGTTTGTCATAATTACACCAATACGTTTCATTTTTTTACAGAAACGTACAAAATTTTACTTTGTGGGGTAAAGAAATATGAAAGAAGGCGTAAAGAAGAGCATATCCCTCATCCTTGTGCTGACGCTGCTGGTGCAGCTGCTGCCGGTGGTGGCATTCGGTGTCGGCGACGAAACAAACGATCTGGACATCAGTACAGACAGCGAAACGGTGTCCATGAAGGACGACGATGCGGAGATCGTCGGCGAGGAGGACGCGCTGCGCGAGGAATCCGTCAAGCATTTCCGGCTGCGGGACGGGGGCTACATGCTGGTGGAGTACGAGACGGCAGTGCACTACCAGACGGCGGACGGGTCCTGGGAGGAGATCGACAACACGCTGCAGAAAACCGGTCAGCAGTATGTTGCCCAGGCGGGAGACATGACGCGGAAATTTGCCGCGTCGCTCGACAGCGGCTTCCTGTTCGAGACGGCGTATCAGGGGCAGAGCGTGTCGATGTCGCTGGCGCGGCGCAGCAGCCGCGACGTTGTGGCGGTCGCGCCGGACGTTCCGGCAGCGGAGGAAACGGCAGCCCCCGAAGAAACAGCGGCACCGGAGACCGTCGACCAGCCGCAGGAGGCGGAGCAGACGGAGGCAGACCTTCCGCGAGCGCCCGCGGAAGCCGCGGCGGAGACGGATGCGCCGCAGCAGGAGACGGATGCGCCGCAGCAGGAGACGGATGCGCCGCAGCAGGAGACGGCAGAGGAGCTGCCGCTGCTGGACGACGCGGCGTATACGTTGGTCACGTCCACGGCGGCGGCCAGGATGGAAAACCCGGGGGCCAAAATGCGCACCTTCAGCAAGCTGGCGGAGAAAGACAAGATCCAGCCGCAGAAAATCCGCTCCAGCGTTGCGTTCGACAACGTGATGGACGGTGTCAGCCTGCTGTACCAGAACTATGGATATAACGTAAAAGAGAGCATCATCATTGACAAACAGCAGGAGCAGTATGCCTACTCGTTTGTGCTGAATATGCAGGGCCTGACACCGACGCTCGAGGCCGATGGTTCCGTGCTGCTGCGCAGCGCCGGCGGCGAGGTGATCTACGAGATCCCGGCGCCGTCTCTGGCGGATGCCAACAACGTCACATCGGTGGAGGACGCCGCCTATCGGCTCGAGCGCATCTCGGGCGGTTATCTGCTGACCGTGGAGGCGGACCCGGAGTGGATGAACGCGCCGGAGCGCGCCTATCCCGTAACGCTCGATCCGACGATCCTGCTGCACAACAAGGGCAATGTCCTGACGACGTATATCCGTTATGCAGCCCCGAACTCCGTTGCCCCGAATGCGGCAGATCAATATTGTGGTTATATTGAGGATCGTTCGTACGGTTCGTGCGACATTTATATGAAATTGAATTTGCCCGAAATCCCCAGCGGTTGTGTTCCTGTGCGGGCAGAGATTGCGCTGTATCATGCAGGCTTCTTCGCTTCCAACCACTTTGGCGGAGCTGCACCCGACGGAAATCTAACAGTGGAAGCACATATATGTGACGGAACGGTGTCAAATGTGTCAAGCTTGACATGGAACGATGTATATGCTGGTGCATTATCTTTCGATCGCACGATATTGGATTACCAAAAGGTTAGTAAAGGCACACTCGGGGAATATATCACATGGGATATTTCACGAGCGATTGTTGAACGTTCCGTCACTGGTTCAGAGACAATCGGCCTAATACTCGAGACAATGGACTGCATCGAGAATTACCGTGTTGCCAACCTGATCGGCAGCGGATACCACGACTACAGCCCGTATTTTGCGGTGTACTACCGCAACCCGGTCGGGCTGGAGAGCTACTATACCTATCAGGAGGCCTCGGCAGCAAAAGCGGGTGATCTCTCCATCCAGAATTTCACGAACCAGTTCACGCTGGACCGCACGGATGTCTCGCTCTCTCTCGAGCCGGCATCCTACGCGCTGCGCCACATCTACAACAGCGCATATTCCGGAAGCTGGTTTTCGGAGAATGGATCGGTCGGCCTGCACACGCGGAATTTTTCTTCCATGCGCATCGGCATCGGCTGGAAGCTCTCCGCGCAGCAGACGGTGGTGGAGTGTAAGGTCGGCGACGAGACGTATCTGGTCTATAACGACGAGGATGGCACCGAGCATTACTTCAGCAAAACGGCGACCAATACCTATGAAGATGAGGACGGCCTCGGCCTGAAGATCGTCAGGTCCACCAGCGGCGGCAACACGATCTACACCATGACGGACATGGACAAGTACCGTACATGGGTGTTCCACAACGGCTACCTGATCTCCATCACGGACAACAACAGCAACACGATCTATTTTGCCTACAATGCGGCATACGGCAGCGGCAGCGCGTGGAAGCCGGTCAAGGACGCTTCCACCAACCGGCTCGTGCAGATCGTCATGGCCATTCACGACGGCGCAAGCCAGACGGTCGCAAACCTGACCTACAGCGGCGACCGGCTCTCCAGCGTGACGGACTACGCCGGCCGCACCACGAGCTATACCTACGACTCTGCCGGACACCTGACGCAGGTGACGTATGCGGACGGCACGTGTGCGTACTACCAGTACGATCCGGCGAACGGGACCATGATCACGCTGTATGACGGCGAGGCGCAGTACGGTCTGGAGATCTCGTACATTTTCAATTTCGGCGTCCGATCCACGTTCCGCGTGCGGGAATTCACCGCTGGCAGCGCGCCGGCGGACGGTCAGCGGCAGTATGGCAGTGCCTTCCACGCCTACCGCGACGGTGTGCGGCAGACATCGTACCGTTTCTACGGCCCGGATCATACCCGAGATACCGCGGACGACACGATCACCAGCTACATTCTCGACTATACCGGCAAGACGATCTGCGCCTTTGACAGCAACACGGACCGCTCGGAGCTGCTCGGCGTCAGCGCCGCCAACTACACGAGCAACAACGGCACCAGCAAAACGAACAACCGCCTGACCGGCGCAGCGGCCATGGGCACATCGTCGCCGAACCTGCTGTCCAACTCCGGCCTGGAGACCTGCACCGGCAGCGCCGCAGACGGCTGGGCGCAGCTGCCGTTCAGCACGTCCGCCTCGGCGGGCACACAGTCCGGAAACCAGACGCACCTCGGCAGCGCCTCGATCCAGACCACGGCGCCCGGCAGCGGCATGTATCACGAGGCCGCGCTGCAGGCAGGCACGACCTACACCTTCTCCGGCTACGTGAACACGTGCGACATGACCGCGTTCGATTCGGGCGGCAGCGTGTATCTTGCGGCGCTCACGGCCGACCAGATCGCCGATCTGTCGCAGGCGAGCCGCTCGCCGTGGAAGAGCGAACGGGTGAACTACCAAACGGACGCCTCGGTCAGCCGCGGCTGGGAAAAGGTCAGCGTGACCTTCACGCCGGAAACGTCGGGCACATACTACATGGCCTTCCTGCAGGACAAGGCGGACGGCACGGCCTATTGCGATGACCTGCTGCTCGAAAAGGGCGAGGCCGCGTCCGAGATCAATCTGGTGCAAAACGGCAGATTCTCGCAGCTCGTCAACGGAAAACCGGACTTCTGGACCGCCAACAAATACACGATCACCAACGAGCACCCCACCGGCCAGCCGAACAGCAAGTCCATGCACATCGGCAGCACGATGAACGGCTACGCGCGCACGCATCAGGTCATCCCGCTCAATCTCCCGGCAGACGAGGCGACGTTCCTGCTCTCCGGCTGGGGCAAGGCGACGAGCGTCGGCGGCACGGCCCGCAAGCACGTCCACGGCTACGAGCGGTATTTTGGCCTTGTCGCAGAGATCGCCTATACCGACGGCACGACCGAAAACCAGTACGTGAGCTTCAACGGGGACTACGCGGGCTGGCAGTTTGCATCGGGCGTCATCGTGCCGGGCAAGCGCGACGAGTGGGTCAAAGAGATCACGGTGCGCTGCGCCTATGACTACAACGCCAACGAAGCATATTTCACGGACATCAGCCTCGTGCTCGAACCGGCGGAGACCTACAGCTACGACAGCAAGGGCAACCCCATCGCGGCGACGGACGGCAGCGCCAAAACGGCGAGCGAGTACTTCACGGACTCCCAGCGTCTCAAGAGCTATACCACGCCCGGCGGCGCAAAGCACACGCTGTGGTACGACGCAAGCAACAACCTGCAGGAGGATACGCTGGCCGGCCTGACGAATTACACCTACCACAACGGTTCCGGCAGCCCCACGACGAGCATGACGCGCAAGGGGTACAGCGGGGACTATCTCAAGTCCCAAAACGTCTACGACAGCACCCGCCGCTTCCGCACGCAGGCCGTGGACGTCAACGGCATCACAACGGGGTACGCATACGACACCGGCGCTGCGCGCCTGTACAGGACGACGGCGGCCAACGGCACGCAGCAGGATTACCGCTACTGCACCGGCAGCGACCGCACCGCCCTCACGTACATCAACGGTGTCGCCTCCATCCGCTATACCTACGACCGCGCGCAGCTGAGCGACCTCATCCGCAAAGGGTATCTGGGCTCGACGGGCTTCTGGCAGCACTACCTGCTGAACTATGATGCCTTCGGCAACATGACGCGCGTGCAGGTCTGCGCCTCGAGCGAGGAGCAGACGGGGTACACTTCCCCCGTCACCCTCGCGTCCTATAGCTACGATGGGAGCGTCAACAACGGCCGCCTGACCACGATGGCCTACGGCAACGGCGACAGTGTCAGCTACACCTATGACGCGTTTGACAGGCAGCGCACCGCTGCGTATAATGACGGTACAACCTACCACTACGACTACAGCGGCGACAACGACCTCACGCGGCAGTACGCCACGGACGGCAGCGGCGCGGTCACGGAGCAGTACAGCTACCAGTACGACAGCCTCGGCCGCCTCATCCATTCGCGCCAGTCGACGGCCAACGGCGCGCTCATCCAGTCCACGCAGCATATGTACGATGCCGCCAACCGCATGACGTCGCAGTCGTGGCAGTTCGGCACGGGCCTTTACCGGCAGCAGTATTCCTACACCGGCGTCAAGGCCGACGGCACGACCGACAGCTCGGTCGACGGCACGATCAGCGCCATCACGACCACGATCCCGGGCCAGCTCGACGTCACGTCTAAGTACGAGTACAATGACCTGCGCCAGCTTGAGAAAAAGACGGTCACTGTGCCCAACCAGAACAGGGGCACGACCACGGTCTACACCCGCAGCTATACCTACTCGGTCATCGCGGAGGATGACGGCTGCAACCGGATGGGTACGCGTCTGGCGAGCACGGGCTATACGTTCGGCTCGAGCAGCCGCAGCTTCGACTATACCTACGACGCGGCCGGCAACATCCAGACGGTCACGACCGGCGGCACGAATGTGCCCGCGGCAGCCGCCTCGAAGACGTATGCCTACGACGCGCAGGGCCAACTTGCGACCGAGACCAACGGCGGCGCGTCCCGCGCCTACGCCTACGACACGGTGGGCAACATCCGCAGCGTCACGACCGACGGCGCGGTCATAAAGTCCTTCGGCTACACGAATCCCTCGTGGCCCGACCTGCTCACGAGCGTGACGGCGAACGGCACGACCAAGGACGTCCTGTATGAGGGGCAGTCGCAGACGAGCGACCTCCCGTCCTCCGGCAACCCCATCACGTACTACAACGGCAAGGACTATACCTTCACGTGGACGAAGGGCCGCCAGCTCGCCTCCGCGACGGTCGACGGCAAGCAGGTCTCCTACGCCTACGACATGGCCGGTGTCCGCAGCAGCAAGCAGGTCGGCGATACGACCTACACCTACACCACGCTCTCCGGCAAGGTCATGCGGCAGACTTGGGGTGACAATAACGCCCTCGAGTTCGTCTATGACGACGGCAACCAGCCGTTCGCCGTGATCTACAAGCACGGCCAGACAACGGAGCTCTATTACTACGTCCTCAACGCGCAGGGCGATGTGTCCGCCATCCTCGATTCGAGCGGCAAACTCGCTGCGTCCTACGACTATGACGCCTGGGGCAACTGCACGGTGTATGACAGCAGTGCGAAAGTCCTCACCGATCCCACCAGCATCGCCAACCTCAACCCACTGCGCTACCGCGGCTATTACTACGACGCCGAGACCGGCTTCTATTACCTCCAGAGCCGGTACTACGACTTTGCCAACTGCCGGTTCATCAATGCGGATGCATATGCTACGACGAATGCAGGGAGTTTTCTGAGTTGCAATATGTTTGCGTATTGCGAAAATAATCCGATAAATCGAGTCGATCCGGATGGTGTGTTTTGGAGAGAATTGGGGGCGAAAATTTCCAAGACATGGGGCGAAATCAAATCGTGGGCAAGCAATACTTTTGGTGCAGGGGCAACATTGGTACAGCAAACCAAGCATTCTGAAACTGAATTAGTATCTTGGGGTCTAAATTATTTTGTAACAGCAAAATCAGGAACATCCAGTAGCATAACCTTGGCTTCAAAAGGAAATTCATCTAAGCCTTTTTCTGTTTATGCTCAAGGCCGTAGTGATAACTATATGTTGTCGTCGGCGGGGTTTAAATTTAATGCGAGCGGTTATACCGGAAAGCTGAGCATTGGAATGAATGATATAGGAATTAGTGTTTCTCATAAAGATGAATATCAAGTCAATTCCTATGCAATTAAAGTTGATTTGTCTCAATTGAAAGTTGTATTTGAAGTTGCAACAACAGTTGAAAATGGCGTGTACACAGATACTTATTATCATAATTGTGGTATTACTGGGATTGGCCTTTTAGCTGCAGCTATGTTCTTTGAGACAGGAAATGTTCTTCAAATGAATTGAGTATAGGAAAGGAATGGCGATTGGATGCTCTTTCGAATTACAAGAATTGTTTTTTGGCTGTTGCTTTTTGTAGGGCTTATGGTAGCAAGACCTATTTTCCGAGTGAAAAATGAGAGACGATTTCGAATCGTGTGCTTCTTTATTTCTTTGGCTCTCAGCTCGATATCGAGCATGTTTCCAGTGGAAAATCTTTTCATCAATTTTTCGTCACCAGAAAGTGTATTTTCATACACGCAAATTGGGGAAATAAACCAAATTGTTGATGGACAAGAGTCTTGCTTGATTGTGTATACGAAAGAAAATGGTGCTATCAGTCATTGTATTTTCCCCTTAACAGATAAGGGCTATAAAATACCAACTCATTTTGCTGTGAGCAGAGTTTCGTATGTCCTAAACCAAAACGGTGCTTTTACTATTTACCGCTTGAAAGATACGGACGATTATTATTCATTTTGCTCTATCAACCAATCGGGAGATTGTGATATTCAGGCGTATAATGTGTATGGAGATGCGCTTGATGTAGATGTTTATAGAGTTGAGAGTGGGTTTTATTATTTTTACTTGCATGATTTTTCCAGCGGTAGTTATCTTGAAGCGAATGGAGAACGAGTGTTGCTTTCTAATGGCTGATATTAAGATTGCTTTTTGCTAGAATCAGCACATTGCGGGCGGTGCATCAGCACCGCCCGCATTTTGTTTCTCTTGGTGGGATTGCGTTCGCGCCAAGAAAAATGAACAAATGCCATCATATATGGTCTTTTTTGCTCTTTCTTATCTATTCTGGAATACCGTAGCCTAAAATTTCGTAGTATCCCACCGGATATTGGCGCTGTCGGCAGCTGTCGCCGGAATTGCCCTCGATGGTGTAGACAATGCCGTTTTCGCATTTCTCCACGATACCGACATGATCGGATTGCCCATCCTGCGGGCCGGAACTGCCTTTATTGTCCCAATCGAAGAAAATGATCTGACCAGCGGACGGTTTAAAGCTGCCGTCCTGCCATTGCCCACGGTCTTTGAACCATTGTACCCCATTAGCGCAGCCTGCGAATTTCGGTATCACGCCGCTGTCGATATAGCCGCACTCATTCGCACACCAACTTACAAAGCAGGCACACCATTCTACACGCCCGTCAAAGCCGTACCAAGACCAATAGGGCTGACCGCCCACATTGCCGACCTGCGACAAAGCAACGGTCACGATTTCGCCGTCACCAACGGAGATACCATAAAGCACCGCAGACCAGAGCGAATTGTTTTCCTCGGCAAGTAATTCAGATAGCTGCTGTCGCTGTTCTTCATTAAATCCGTATAGGTCTGCCATTTCATCGGCGGTCTTGTGACTGACCGTGATATAAAGATAGGTGCGTGTGACCGTCGTGACGGTTTCCACAATGTTTCCGTGGCCGTCGTCGGTTTCAGTGATGACATCCTCAGTCTTGCTCTCCGTGCGGGAAGACAGGTCGTTCATCTGCCAGAAAATATCCTTGAGGATGACTTTCTTACTATCGTCCACCGTGGCGACCTCCTGCGGATCATCGGGGTCAGTGGTGGTTTTCACGGCATACACCGCCAGCACCTCCGGCCAGACGGCACGGGAGCCGGACATTTCCAGCTCATCGTAGATGATGGTTGCCCTTGTGGTGTCGATCTGCGATTGATAATCAGCGTTG
>ERZ835880.1908-NODE-1908-length-15321-cov-7.624525_pt1 | contig 15321 bp, 13 predicted proteins | sample MGYA00519944_ERZ835880 | MGnify/ENA primary metagenome ERZ835880 (study PRJEB31850, sample SAMEA3708787) | human gut metagenome | biome: human gut; feature: human-associated habitat; material: faeces | place: China | collected 2014 ... | reverse complement strand
CTAAATATGCCAACCGCATTATTAAGCAACTGAAAGCCTATGCAAGATCCAATAATGCTTGCTTAAAAGCCTGTGGATTACCTATTATCTTTTCTTTATCGTATATATAAAAATATATATTTTGAGCAGAATATTGAGTAATATCAGCACTAATTTCTTCGTGCAATTTCTTTTCTGACATAGATGTTCTCGTACATTTAGTTTCAATTATGACGTTTTGATCTATCCATATATCGGATCTCACAGTTCCACAGCCCATATCTTCATTTACTTCTACGCGTACAGTATTATATATAGGCTTTAAAAATGCATATAAAATATGCTGTAGATCATATTCATTTTCGATTTTAAGTTTACAAATAGTATCCGCAATACTAGCCTTTGCATTTGGTTTATGTTGAATCAGGCATTCTAAAAAAAGATCAAAATTGTCTAAAATTGTTTGTAAGTCACTTATTCTTTCGGATGGTTGCAGCAAATTTTCAATATATTGTATTACTCTTTGGGCAGCCTCTTTTACATTTTCATTTGTATTTATATTTGAATACATATTTTTCTGATAGTAACCAACTTTTTCTATTTCAATTGCTGCTTCAAATAATCTACTTTCCCGAAGATAAGCACGCATTGCAGCAAAAGCTTTATCAAATTCATCCGCATCTTGAACTTCTCGAAATCGTCTTACGCCCTCTGACAAACTACAAATGTTATTAAACATTGTTTGCACCTCCCCAGCGTAAATAAAACAGAAACAAAGGATCAAGAATATAAAAAGATCCATCTTTCCAATCGATAACTTTAAAAATATCTTCTTTATTGCTTAACAATTCCTGTAATTTGAATAAGTGCTCTCTGATCGCCTGAGATTTTTTTGACTTACGTGATACATATGTATATTCAGGAAAAGATCCAGGTCTAAACACATCTTCTGCACTCAATATCATTCCATTTACCTTCAATTATCTATTTTTATATATTGTAACATATTTTAACCATTTTATTTCATATTAACCATTTTAAAAGTAAATGAAACAACAAATAGCAACTAACCATGCACGGGTTTTCTGACACCAATTTTAATGCCAATTCCGAACCAAAAGACACCTTCTGATAAGACCAGACAAAAAGAAACAGGTGTCGCAAAGCCCGTAAATATAGGCTCTGTAACACCTGACAACATAAGACGAAAACCACATAGTTCCGACAAGAAGTGAGTGCTAATTTCTTGCGAAAATTTTGTGAAGCCTTGATTTTATGGGCTTCACAGGGGATTTTTTCCAGCAGTTTCAATTATCACCGCTTCATACGGACGTAATATATTTCCATCCCTATCATTATCATAATTCCAAATCCAAACATCCCCATCTTTCCACTCATCAAGCAATGGACAGCTAACTTCCTCATCCGTAAAATTTGTACATACCAGTATCTTTGTATGCTCATCTGTTCTTGTGTAGGCAAAAATCTTCTCATCCTCTGGTAGAAGAAGGTCAAATTTTCCGTCCACAAATACAGGTTTCTCTTTTCTTAAATGAATCAGCTTCTGATAATAATAAAATACAGAATTTCTATCTTCAAATGCTTCTTTAACATTGATTCTGATATAATTTGGATTAACAGTAAACCATGGTTCTCCTGTTGTGAAGCCTCCGTTCTTATCCCCACTCCACTGCATCGGAGTACGAGCATTATCACGGCTTCTTGCATAAATAGAACGCATAATTTCCTCTGGCTGATATCCTTTTTCCAGACGCTCTTTGTACATATTCAATGTCTCAATATCTTCATATTCCTTAATACTGTCAAACTGCACATTTGTCATTCCCAGTTCTTCCCCCTGGTAAATGTATGGTGTTCCCTGCATTCCATGAAGCATTGTTGCCAGCATTTTTGCCGATTCTTTTCTGTACTTTCCGTCATTTCCCCAGCGTGACACAATTCTCGGCAGATCATGGTTATTCATGAATAGACTGTTCCATCCTGTCTGATATAAAGTATTCTGCCACTTTGCCATGCATTTTTTTAACTTTACAAGATTCAGCGGAACCGTGTCCCATTTTTCCTTTCCATCTTCCTGATCAAGCATAATGTGCTCAAATTGAAAAACCATGGAAAATTCACTTCCATCCGGATTGCTGTATTTTTTAGCAATTTCCGGTGTTGCTCCCCAGGCTTCTCCAACAGTGATCATGTCACCCCTCTGAAACGTTTCCCTACTCAGTTCACGTAAAAATTCATGCAATTTCGGTCCGTTATTTGTAATCTTAAGATCCGGCTCTTTTGCAATCTGGTCTATCACGTCCAAACGGAATCCGCCTGCTCCTTTTTCCATCCACCAGAGAATCATATCATAAAGCTCTCTTCTCACTTTCGGATTCTCCCAGTTCAAATCCGGCTGTTTCACCGAAAACTGATGAAAATAATATTGTCCAAGCTCTGGAACCCATTCCCATGCCGGTCCTCCGAATACAGAATTCATATCATTTGGATAAACACCTTCTTCTCCGTCACGCCACACATAATAATCGTGATACGGATTGTCTTTGCTTTTCTTCGCCTCTAAAAACCAACGGTGTTCATCTGAAGTATGGTTCAACACGAGATCCATTATGATCCTGATTCCACGTTTCTTTGCTTCCACAAATAACCGTTCCATATCCTCCATCGTTCCAAACATTGGTTCAATATCCTGATAATCCGAAATATCATATCCATTATCATCCTGTGGAGAACGATACACCGGCGAGAGCCAGATTGCATCTATCCCAAGCTTTTTCAAATAATCCAGTCTGCTGATAATACCCGGAATATCACCGATTCCATCTCCATCCGAATCTTGAAAACTTTTCGGATAAATCTGATATACAACTGCATTTTTCCACCATTTATTCTTATTTTCCATACTAAGTTTCGATATCTTTCCAGCAGATTTTCTCCTTCCACCAGAATATCCTCTCCTTCCTATACGTATTATATTTCTATATTCTGCGAATCAACGTTCCGTTCACGCCAAGTATTTCTCCATCAAATTTTCTGGCAAAAAGTACTTCACCTTTTCCCTTTATCTTTATTTCTTCTTCTGATGCATTTAGCAGAACCTCAATCTTATTTCCCTCTTCATCTAATTTGATATACTCTACGCAGCGATCATTTTCGTATGTATCCGGGAAATGAAAATGTGGGCTTCTGCATATTTTCTCGTTTCTTCTGAACATAATCAGTTTCCGCATCATTGCAATTTTTTCCTGATTCTCTTTGCTTCCAATTTCACTCCACGGCATACATCTTCTACAATCCGGGTCATGCGCACCCTCCATAGCAATCTCCGTTCCATAGTAAATGCATGGACTTCCTGGCAGCGTAAAGAGAATTGCAAGCTGCTGATAGAACTTATCCAAATCATGAAAACGATTCATAAGCCTCTCTGTATCGTGAGAATCCAGCAAGTTAAAAAGCACATCGTTATTTTGCTGCATATACATAGTATAACAACGGTTTACCATATATTCAAATTCCGCTTTTTTCATCGTTTTATCAAGAAAAAAGTCATGGATTCCGCTAAGCAGCGGATAATTCATAACTGAATCATATTCATCCCCTTGCAGCCACTGGCTCGCATCATGCCAAATTTCCCCAAGCAGATAAAGATCCGGTTTTATCGATTTTAAATGTTCCCTGATTCTCTTCAAGAACCGATGAGACACTTCATTCCCCACATCAAAACGGATTCCATCTATATCAAATTTCCTAATCCAATCCTCGCAGACCTTACAGAAATACACGATCACTTCTTCATTGTTCGTATTCAGTTTCGGCATTCCATCTGTAAACGCAAAAGAGTAAAAACGTCGATCTCTGGTATTCGCTCTTTTTCCGACCTGTTCCCAATCTTCTACCATAAACCAGTCTGCATATCGAGAGTCTTTTCCATGCTCCAGAACATCCAGCCACGGTGCAAATTTTCTTCCACAGTGATTGAATACTGCATCTACCATAATACGTATTCCTTTTTCATGCGCTTCCATGCAAAGTGCTTTCATCGTTTCATCATTGCCAAAAGACGGATCAATCTTTGTATAATCTGTAGTATCATATTTGTGATTTGACTCTGCTTCCATGATTGGATTCAAATAAATGCCGGTAATCCCAAGATCCTGAAGATATGATAATCTCTGACGGATTCCTTCCAGATTTCCTCCAAATTTTTCCTTATTTGTCACAGTTCCGTGGTTTCTCCATGGTGTGATATCATTTCCATTCTTTTCCGGAGTCCCATTGCAGAACCTGTCAGGAAAAATCTGATACCAGATAGTATCGTTTACCCATGCAGGTGTGCGATTTATATCTGCCGGATTCATCCATGGCACAATAAAGCACTGCTGCATACGACCATCCATCTGAAGCTGCTCTTTAGTCAGAAAACCATCTTCAAAATAATACCAGACCTCATCTTCTGTCCTTAGTTCAAAATAATATTTACATCTTTTATATTCCGGAAGAAGTGTCGTTGTCCACCAAATCTGATGTGGAAGACGTTTTTTATAAATAATTTCCTCTCTTTTTCCAGTCCATCTTTCTTTTCCTCCAAGGATTCCTGCCTCATAAGGATCTCCGTAATGAATAAAAACTTGTTTTACATCATACCCTGTCTTAATATTTACAATAAGCCTTTCCTCATCCAAAGGATAACTCATCTGCTCTGATGTTTTATGGTATACTCCTGTAAACTCCATCTTTTTTTTCCTCCAATTTTTCATAAACACGCAAGATTTCCCCTACACTCCACGCCTGTGCAAAACATCCTTTTGAAGAAACCGGAATCTCTCCATCATAAATTTCAGGGAGCTGGCCAATACATCCTTCACGCATTGCACTTTCCAATACTTCCAACTGCTTTGCCACAATCTCTTTTGCTTCTCTTGAATCTTTATTTACTTTTAGATAGGCGAGATAATATCCACCCAACGGAAAAGTCCAAACGGTTCCCTGATGGTAAGCAAGATCTCTTTTTATCATCTCTCCTCCATAATTTGCATGAAATTCTTCGTCTTTTGGATCTAATGTACGAAGACCATACGGCGTATACAATTTTTCAAACACCGTATCTACAATCTTTCTCTCCTTATCTTCGTCCAACATAGTAAATGGCATAGACACCGCCCATATCTGGTTACAGCGAATCTGTGTATCAGCCTTTGTTCCCGAAATTACATCTTTCAGACACTTATTTTCTTCAAACCAAAATTCTCGTGCAAAGGATTCTTTCACTTTCTGAGCAAGTTCTCTATATTTACATTCTTCTTTTCCCATCAGAATTTCAGAAAACTTCTGCATTATACAAAGTGCGTTATACCAGTAAGAATTAATTTCAACCGGTTTTCCATGCCTTGGTGTCGGAAGAATCTCTCCAACACGTACATCCATCCACGTTACCTGATCCAGTCCCGATCCAGCACTGATAAGACCATCTGATTCCATATGGATAGCAAAATGTGTTCCCCTCTCATAACATGAAATAATTCTTTGCATTACCGGATACATTTCCTCTACAAATCCTATGTCTTTAGTTTTCTCATAAAACAGCCACACACAATTGATAAATAATAATGCCGCATCCACAGTATTATAAAGTGGCTCATTTCCACCCTCTGGGAACAGATTTGGCATCAATCCATCTTTTTCATAAAATGCAAATGTACGCATGATTGATTTTGCACTCTCAAATCTTCCTGTTGAAATGCATATTCCCGGAAGTGCAATCATTGTATCTCTTCCCCAGTCCTCGAAAAACGGAAATCCGGCAAGAATCGTCATGCCATCCGTAGACTCTCTTTTTGAAAGGAACTTGTCTGCACTACAGACCAATGTCTGTGCCAGTTTGTTTTTCAAACCAGAAGTCTTTATAAGTTTGTCCTGACGATGAATCTGCTCTTCCTTTATTTTATCAAATAAAATTTTTGCGTCAATATCAATCAGGCTTTCCAGAGAGTAGATTATTGTCAAATCTGCCTCTTCTCCTGACTTTACTCTTTTTTTTACATGATAAACCGCACTTGCCGTTCCCTTTTCCTGTCTTCCATCACATTCATCATAGCGATAAAAATATGTTTCTTTCTTTTCTTGAAAGTCTTCTACTTCCCCATTTGTTTCAAAGAAAAGCGTATAGTTTCCATCGGTAAGCTTTCGCGCCTGCCTTGAAAACACCTTATTTTCTTTCAAATCTTCCCCTTTTGATTCAAATTGAAAAAACGGAGTTATAAAAAGAACTGCCTCTTCCTGTCTGCGATTTTTCAAATGATAATTCACTGCAATCTGATTGCTACCCTGTTGCATCACGATCTCTTTTTCAATTTCCACTCCGCTTATCAGATAATGCCATGAAGGAAAAATTTCAAAAGAAAATTCCGTAAGATAACGGTATCCCTTTTCTTTTGTTCCATCTGCAAATTCCTGTGTTGAAAGAACATACTTTATTCCACCAATATCCAATTCTTCTTTCATACGGTGAACCATATTTACCCTGTAATTTGGAGCTTTCATACATGCCATGAATACCGACTGATCATTTCTTGTCACAGCTCCGGTCATAGTCAGTGAAGAAAAACCTCCAAGACCATTTGTTAAAAGATAGCAGTTTTCAAGCCCTCTCTCCAACGTTTTCCAATCCTGTCTTCCATAAATCCATTTCATGCACAACTCTCCTTAATCATTATTTACATCCAAGTATTAACACGCTCTGCGGTACAGCCTCTATCTCTCTGTCTGCACAGATTCCTTTTTCCCAGCACCAGCTGTCATTTGCATCACTCAATATTTCCCAGCTGTCACCTGAAATTTCTTCTTTATAGCTGCTTTCTCCCGCATTGTAAATTATTTTTATCCGGCTCCATCTTGCCGCCTCATCATTGAGCACCGTAAATCCCACTACGTCTTTTTCTTTCCATATATCAATTATATGCTTATAACTGTTCTCAGACTTATCACAAAGCCCCTGAATCTGTTTGCGAAGTGCAATCAGCCCCTGATAGTAATGAACCAGTTCATGATTTTCCCATGCTTTGTTCCAGTCGAGACGATTTAGGGCAATCGGTGCCCTAAAGGTATTATCATGTCCATCTTTTGTGCGTGCAAACTCTTCACCTGATAAGAAAAACAGTGTTCCCTGACAAGTCATATATACTGCTGCTGCCATTTTATTCAGCCTCATACATTCTTTTTCTTCTACAACTGTCTCTTTTAATTTATCCCACAGCGTATGGTTATCATGTGCCGACACATATGTGACAATCTGCGAAGGTGCTTTAACATTTTCAAAGCCTTTTGCATTATATGGATTTGCACACCATGCTGTCACACCTGCAATCATTTCATCTTCTTTTCCTTTCGCACCGTTTATAAAACCTGCTTCCTTCGCCCGGAGTGCAGATCCTTTAATTCCATCACGCGTACTGTCACAGAACGCTCCGACATTTTTATTCAAAAGTCCGATATTTTCTTTTGCTGCCAGTTTTTTGCTGCCCTCTACTGCTGTCTTCTCTGCTGCCCATGGTTCTCCGTAAATAATCTTCTTTCCTTCTCCGTATCGCAGATCCAGTTCTTTTCGGATCCGATTCATCAAATCTACATCCAGAAGTCCCATCAAATCAAAGCGGAATCCATCAATGTGATATTCCTCTGTCCAGTAAAGCACCGATTCCAGAATATATTTTGCGCACATCTCTCTTTCGCTTGCCACATCATTTCCACAAGCAGAGCCGTTGGAAACTGTTCCATCCGGAAATACACGGTAAAAATACCAAGGCGCAGTTCGCTGAAACCAGGAATCCAATGAATATGTATGGTTGTAAACTACATCCATGATTACACCAAAACCAGCTTCGTGAATTGCCTGAATCATTTCTTTCATTTCACGAATTCTAACTTCACCATTTCTGGCATCTGTTGCATACGAGCCCTCCGGCACATTGTAATTGACCGGATCATATCCCCAATTGAACTCCGTGTCCTCTCCTGCTTCATTTACAGAACCGTAATCATACATCGGCATAATCTGAATATGTGTGACTCCAAGTTCTTTTAAATAATCCAAACCTGTCGGATGAATTCCGTCCTCATTCAGGGTCGTGTGTCTGCATGTAAATGCTTTGTATTTCCCACGATATTCCTCTGGAAAACCGCCTGCCTTATCCCATGAAAATTCTTTCACATGAAGTTCATAGACAATTCTCTCCCGACTTTCTTCCGGTGCCTGATCTTTTTCCCATCCTTCCGGATTAGTCTTTTTCAGATTTACTGCCATGCTGCGCTTTCCATTAACTCCACACGCCTTTGCATACGGATCTGCTGACAGAACTTCTTCTCCATCCCTGATAATCACATAATCATAATATACACCATGAAGTTCTTCTTTTGTTTCCCAACTCCACACAGCCTTTTCTTCTTTTTTCATTGGAATCTGCCTGTATGCATTTCCTCCATCTCCTGTCCGATACAGGTTTAAACTAACGCATTCTGCCTGTGGTGACCACAGGCGGAATGCCGTTCCTTCTTCTGAACATTCTACGCCAAGATTACTTCCATCATAAATATAATTTTCAAGAAACTCTTTGGTAGAGTAATATTTTTTCAATTCTATTTTATCTTTTGTCATCTTATCTTTCATCGCCTTACTTATCCTTTAACTGCACCTGATACACCATCTACATAACATCTCTGCATAAACAGGAACAGAATTGCAATCGGAATTGAGATTAAAACCGCACCTGCTGCAAAACTGGTGTACCAGTTATCAATGTATTCTTTTTCCAACATTTTCCAAAGTCCAATAGCAATTGTATACTGGTCTGAGTTCGCCCTGCAGATTACCTTTGCAAAAATGAAATCGAGCCACGGAGCCATGAAAGCTGTCAGAACCGTATATACAATAATCGGCTTACTGAGTGGCAGTGTAACCTTGCTGAAAATCTTCCATCTGGTACATCCATCCAAAAGTGCAGCCTCATCAATTGCAAACGGAATCGTATCAAAGAATCCTTTTGCAATTTGGAAGCTCAGTCCTGCACCACCGGAATAACATAAAATCAAAGCCAGCTTAATCAGACTTCCTTCTGTAAGTCCCATAGCCTTTAAAATAAAGTACACTGCTATCATAGACATAAATCCAGGAAACAGACCAAGAATCATCGCCATATTCATATATGGTTTTCTTAGTTTAAATTTCAGTCTGGACAGGCAGTATGAAACTGCCAGCACATAAAACGCAGATAAAATACAGGAACAGATTGCAATAAACAGCGTATTCATAAACATCTGCGGAAAATTTAAAATAGATGTATCTGTAAATAATTTCACATAATTATCAAGCGTAAATGCTTTCGGGAAGAAAGTTGACACGTAAGAGCCTTTTTCTGCACGGAAGCTGGTCAAGATTACCCAGACAATTGGAAAAAGCCAGATTACTGCCAATACCGCAAGAACCATATGCACGATCATGTTGTTGATCATTTTTTTCTTTTTTGCAGATTGTAATTTCTTTCCTGCCATAATTAAAATCCTCCTTCTTCTTTATAGGATTTACTGTTACGATATGTAAGGAGTGCACCAATTGCCAAAATAATGAATGTCATGATTCCAATTACTGCACCAATATTATAGTACTGTTTGTCGATTGTCAATTTATAAAGCCATGTAACCAAAAGGTCTGTCTTTCCCGCAGTTGAAGAAAGGTTTGTTACCGGATCTCCACCTGAAAGAAGATAAATAACATTGAAGTTATTGACATTTCCCGTAAATGTTACAATCAAATATGGCGTTGTCACATAAAGCATATACGGCAGTGTTATCTTTGTAAATGTCTGAAACGCACTTGCGCCATCCACTTTTGCTGCTTCATAAAGTTCTTCCGGAATGTTCTGAAGTACACCTGTCAGCTGAAGCAGTGTATATGGTACACCTACCCAGATATTGATGATGATAACAGTCACTCTCGCCCATGTTGGATCCGTAAAGAACGGAAGGCTTGCATCACTTGCGATCAATCCTACATTTCTGAGAAGTACATTAATTGCTCCTTCCGGCTGCAGCATGGTACGCATAATCAAAAGTGAGACAAACATCGGAACTGCACATGAAAGAACAAAACAGAATCTCCAGAATCCCTTTGCCCTTGTTCCCTTTCTGTTAATCAGAAGTGAAAGAATCATTCCGAAAATATAATTACTAAAAGTTGCAAAAAATGCCCAGATAATCGTCCATCCAAGAACGGACCAGAAAGTACTTCCAAGAATGCTTCCCGAATCAAACAATGTCTTAAAGTTATCAAGTCCCACCCAGTCAAACAGCATCAGATGGTTGTCAATACGGCTGTAATTAGTAAATGCCATACATATCATGAACACCAACGGAAGTACAGTAAACACAAAAATAAATGATGTCGGTGGTGTCATAAACAAACGGTACAAATTCTCATGCAGAAGGGACTTCAAATCTTCTTTAAATGTATTCACATGCATGCCCGCCTTCTGAATACACTCTGCTTTATATGCACTTTTTAAAGTTCCTCTCCATACAAAAATCATAAGAATAGTCAACAATATTGTTGATACTCCATAAAGCAAAATCAAAACAGACTGATCCCCTTTTGTATAAAGATATATTTGTTTTGCTTCATCCCATACCTCTTTCTGCTGCACAGTTCCAAGTGTTTTAAGTCCACCGATAAAACTGATTCCATTTACAGCCATAAAAACGATATAGGCAATTTCAACTGCCAGATACAAAAAACCTTTGATAATCTGACCGTGTACGATATTTCCAAATCCCATTAGAAACATAGAAAGTTTGGTTTCCAATCCACCTTTTTGCACTGCATTTTTGCATGTATATGGCGTTGGAAATTCATTGATTCTTTTCTTAAATATACTCATTCCGCTTACCCCTTAATTGATTCCATTACTATTCATTGCTTTATTCATTGCTTCTGTCTGCTCTTCAGCATTTTTATAGGTTACACTCTTATTTCGAATTCCTTTCCCCATGTTTTCAACCGGTACCCAGCAATTATTCATAGATGCCACAAATGGCTGAAGAACTGATGTATTGTTAAAAGTATCATTCTGTGCCTGAACAAGTGGATCGGAGGCAATATCTTTTTCTTTCAGAAGTTCTGTGTTACACGGAATAACATTTCTCATCTCATAGTGTGCTCTCTGAGCATCACTTCCGCCCAGATAAACGGCGAGTGCTACTGCCTGTTCCATATATTCACTGTGCGCATTAACGCCGATTGCCTTTGAACCTGCATATGCAAGCATCTGCTTATTCTGTCCGCTAATTGTATAAGTTGGAAGCGATGAAACTCCCATGTTATCTCCAAGCACTTCTTTTATTGCATTTGCATCCCACGAGCCGGTAAACATTGCATTCACACTTCCATCACGAAGTCCTGCAAGTGCCGAACCGTCTGCATCAATTTTAAAATTCGGATTGGATGCCAAATCAATTGCATAATTGGTTGCATCTACTGCCTTTTCTCCTGCAAAATCAACTCCTTTTGACTCGTCCGTTCCATCTCCAAATAAAGTACATCCATTTCCAAGATAAAACGCCGGAAGATACCACGAATTGATAAGTGGGAAAGATACGGTTCCTTTTTTTAACATCGTATCCAGATTTTTCACATCTTCTTCTGAAAATACAGATTTGTCATAAAACATATACCAGGTATTGGTTGTAAACGGAACCCCATAAAGCTCTCCATCAACCTTCAGTGAATCTAAAAGTTCCTCCGAGTTGGTTGATTCAATCTCTTCTTTATATTTTCCACCAAATTTCGCTATTGCGTTTGCATCGGTAAGCGATGTAATCCTGTCATTTGCATACATAAATACATCTGCGCTCGCCTCCATATCCTGTGCTACCTGATCTGCGGCAGTTGCTTCATCAGCTACTCCATAGACAAATGTAATATCCCATTCAGGATGCTCTTTTGCAAAATTATTGCACATTGCCTGAAGCCATTCACCACTGTCTTTTGACTGATCTTCTGATGGAGACCACACCATCAGCCTGACTTTTTCAGCCGCTTTATCTGAGTTATTACTTCCGCATCCGGTAAGTCCTGCTGCCATCAAGGTTACAGTCATGATTCCTGTTAAAAATGCTGCCAGTCTTTTTTTTATCATATTTCTTCTCCTCTTTTTATCATATTTCTTCCTTTCATTTGTTTGTTTCGTATTGTTTCGTTTGATTCAGTATACGTCTTTTTTATTTTTTCGTCAATCTTTTTCCCATAACTCCTTATATTTTTATTACTTCTGCATAATTTATTGCATTTATTTTTGTGCATTATTCTTTGTTTTTTCTCTCGCGAAACTTGCCTAAACATTTATTTTTTCTGTAATTCATTGCTTTTTACTATATTATTGTATATAATGATGTTGATAAAAAAATATTTTCCTACTCTATGAAAGGTTAGCAAACTATGACTACGATACAAGATATTGCTGATAAAATGAAAATTTCCAAGAGTACGGTATCCAAAGCTCTCAATGATGCACCTGATATCAGCGAAACTTTACGGAAACAGGTTTTAGAAACCGCTGTAGCCCTCGGTTATACTAAACTGCGGCGTTACAAAAAGTCCCTCAAAAAAATATGTATTATAATAGAAAAAGAAAATATGCAGTATGAAGAACCTCACCATTTTGCTTATGACATCCTGATTGGTTTTCGTCAGATGGCAGAACCTGCCGGATTCGAGGTTGAAATTATGCCCGTTAATATTCAGCTTCAGAAAGACCAACATTATGACGTCTTTATGTTGGAACACGATTATGTAGGGGCTTTTGCAATCGGCTTTTCCCTAAACGACCCATGGATTCGTGACTTTAAGACCAGCCACACACCTGCCGTGCTTTTTGATAACTATATTATCGGAAATCCAACCACCGCCTATGTAGGCATTGATAATGACGAGGGTATGGAACTTGCTGTCTCTTATCTTGCCAGGCTTGGGCATCGGAATATCGCCTACCTCAGTGGCTCACTTGGTTCTCAAATTCTTCAAATACGACATACTGCCTTTCTACATGCTATGCACCAACATGGACTAAAGACTTCTCCCAACAATACCGGATGCTCATATTATCTGTCAGAATGTATAGAAAAACATTTACCCCGCTTTCTGAAAAATGGAGCAACAGCCATCATCTGCAGTCAGGATACGCTTGCAAGCGCAGCTCTTATCCAATGTCAACAGCTTGGATATCATGTTCCTGATGATGTGAGCATTATTGGCTTTGATGATCTGCCAATTGCTGCTTATACGTCACCTCCGCTTACTACAATCAGGCAGGACCGTATTGAATTGGGAAAAAGCGGATTTTTTGCATTATCGAGTCTTCTTAACGGTGTTTCAATCAGTACATTTTTGTTACACGCACAGCTGATTGAACGAAAATCCACCGGAAAATTTCCTGTAATATAAAGATGTTGGGGTCAAAATACCTTTTGACCCCAACATCTTTATATCATTATTTTGTAACAACTGTTTTGCATGCTCCAACCGCAAATATGTAATATATTCTGAAAGTGTAATATGAATATGTTTCTTAAAATATCTCGATACATATTTTTCTGAAAGATGAAACTGTGCCCCAAATTCCTTTAATGATATCTCACCTGTAAAATTCTGCTGTATATATGAAATATTCTATGTACGATAAAATATCCTGCCAATGCAAATGTCACAGAAAAACACGTCGCTGTTACAAGACCATATATCACAGCTTTTCTCGTACCCCTGTCACATTCTTCATACTCTTTCGCTCCAATTCTCCAGCCAGTCATAATAGCATTAGCCTGTGCCAGTGCAGCCCCTATACAATACGAAAAATCTGCAATCTGTATAGCATACGAACGAGCTGTAACATTCATTCCATAAAATAAGCCATGGCAATCTGCTCAGTTTTAATTTTTATTTATCGAAGACCTCCAATCTTTCAATATATTTTTCCAGCTCCTCTACCATCTCATATGCTTCTGGTATTCTTAAATGCCCCGGTGTACCAGTCCCGTTTCTCTTAAAACTGTACTGTGTTATTTTTTCATCACCAATGTTTCTGACTATCTGAGATATCGCTTCGTCCCACGCTTTATCGTGATTAAGCAGCGTAGTACAGCATATTATATATGCGTTAGGATATGTCTTTCTTATATTTTCAAGAAATCTCATATAATGTTCACGCCACTTTCTTGCTTTTGGATTACAATAACTTTCTTTCATATAATCAACCGGATGGCAGTCATTTTGTCCAATAGCAACTATGACAACCTGCGGTATGTACTTATCGAAATCCCACTGTGTCATCTAACTGAGTTTCGTATTGTAATGCACCTTATTCCATACTGTCTCCATCCTCTATCTCATATCCAAGAATTGTTATTTCGTGACATGAATCCTGCCTTTTAAAAAACATAACATGATGAACTCCTGTCTCATTTTCCGGAATATGTATCTCAATCGTTGTCCTGCCTTCTTTCTTTATATAGAAACACGACTGGACATTGTCAAGTATACACTATATTATCGTTATTTTATTTTATCCACATTTATTCATCCTCCCATTCATACACTAAACCTAAAAATATACTTTATTTTTAGGTTTAGTGTATGAATATTATCAACTTAATTTTAATCAAAGTTGTTTACTTTAATTAGTCAATATATATATAACATATACCGAACATATTATATATATATTGTACATATATAAACTATATATTGTATAATTAAGTAAAATGAACTGCATGTAATGGAGTACAGAAATATGAAAACAAACAAACCCAAAAAACAGACTTCAGAAACTTTTAGACTTAGTGCAATCCTTGCCATATCAGGCGGTTTTCAGGATGCGTATACATATAATGTAAGAGATGAAGTCTTTTCTAATGCACAGACAGGAAATGTCGTACTTATGAGTCAGAATTTTATGTCAGGTGAATGGATGCGTGGTCTTCACTACCTCTTTCCGATAATAGCTTTTGCACTCGGAGTTTTTGTTGCAGAAAGAATCCAGAAAAAACTGAAATATGTAAAAAAAATACACTGGCGCCAGATAATCGTGCTCATGGAATTAGCCATATTATTTATTGTCGGGCTTATCCCCGATACATACAATATGGCTGCAACAATGCTTGTATCATTTACCTGCTCAATGCAGGTTCAGACTTTCAGAAAAGTAAACGGATATGGCTATGCAAGTACAATGTGTATCGGAAATCTCAGAAGCGGTACAGAAAGTCTTTCTATTTATCTGCGTG
>ERZ835880.1900-NODE-1900-length-15355-cov-3.060523_pt1 | contig 15355 bp, 10 predicted proteins | sample MGYA00519944_ERZ835880 | MGnify/ENA primary metagenome ERZ835880 (study PRJEB31850, sample SAMEA3708787) | human gut metagenome | biome: human gut; feature: human-associated habitat; material: faeces | place: China | collected 2014 ... | reverse complement strand
AAAGTGTACAAGGGTGAAGGTGAACATCGGGACTGCCTTCACCTTAAAAATTTGCTTTCACCCAGTGTCTCGTCCTGAAATAGGTTGACTATGCTCCCCCTTCTGTCTCTTATCCGAAGCAACCTATTTAAGTGAAAAATAAAGAGATTATGAATGTGTATAATGGTTTAATATATAATCATTTAATGTTTGTCTTATATCCTTCTATCTTATCGACCTAAGTCGAAAACCTTTTTGCCCATTGTCGAAAGCCTTTTTGCCCAAGGTCGAAAAGGTATTCGACTTAGGTCAAAAGCTCTATGGCATTATAGTTTGGCGATAGAAGCATGGCAGTTGTAGCTTTATAACACACTTTCCGTACTCGGTTTACTTTTTCCGGTGAAGGCGGTTGGCAGATTATGGCGAAAAAACAAACAGATAGTGTGTAGTCAACCTTCGTTTGTTTAAAAAGAACGTGTATCTTTATCTTCAAATAACTGGAATGTGATGGAATTACGAACAGAGAATGTGACGCGTTATATCATGCCTCTTCGGGAAGGCGGATCGTTGCCGGCATTGGCGGAAGCTGATGACGAGTTTAAATATGTCGTGAAGTTCCGTGGGGCAGGCCATGGGACGAAAGCGTTGATAGCCGAGCTGATTGGCGGTGAGATAGCCCGTGCACTTGGTTTCCGGGTTCCCGAGCTGGTCTTTCTGAATCTGGACGAAGCTTTCGGGCGTACCGAAGGTGATGAGGAAATCCAGGATCTGCTGCAAGGCAGCCGGGGATTAAACCTCGGCCTGCATTTTCTGTCGGGAGCTCTTACTTACGACCCGGTAGTGACGAAGGTCGGGGCTGAGTTGGCGTCCCGTATCGTGTGGCTGGATGCGTTTCTGACCAATGTAGACCGTACATTCCGGAATACCAATATGCTGATGTGGCATAAGGAACTGTGGCTGATCGATCATGGCACTTCGCTTTATTTCCATTATTCATGGGTGAACTGGCAAAAGCATGCCGTAAGTCCGTTCGTGCAGGTCAAAGATCATGTGCTGCTACCCGAAGCTTCCGGGTTGGAGGAGGCGGATGCCGATATGAAACGCCTGCTGCCGGAGGAGAAGATCCGGGAGATCGTGACTCTGATTCCCGACGACTGGTTGCATTGGAGTGAAAGTCCCGGTAGGCCGCAAGAGATAAGAGAGATTTATATCCGGTTCTTATGTGAGAGATTGGCACATTCCGAAACATTTATAAAAGAAGCACAAGATGCAAGGAAAGCACTTATATGAATATGCCGTTATCCGTTTGGTTCCCAGAGTAGAGCGTGAGGAGTTTTTCAATGTGGGAATTATTCTGTTCTCGAAAAGAGCGAAATATATCAAGGCGCTTTATAAGGTAGACGAGGACAAGTTGAATCTGTTTTCTTCTGAGTTGGACCGTGAATCGTTGTTTGCCAATCTGCATGTTTTCGATAAAATCTGTTCCGGCACGAAAGAGGGCGGCCCTATCGCTGCTCTGGACATCCCGGAACGGTTTCGGTGGCTGACAGCAGTGCGGAGTGCATCTATCCAGACTTCACGTCCGCATCCGGGTTTCTCCGACGACTTGGACCAGACGTTGGAGATACTGTTCAGGGAATTGGTTCTGTAACGATATTGTAATTGATAGTAAACAGCGATTTAATACTCCGGTTGTTCCTTTGCAGCGGTTTTAATTAGGTGAAAATATATTTGTTTTAACGCAAAAAGAACAAACATGGAGATTAAGAGTAGAGTGACCCGGTTTGCGGGTTTACTATGTATCGCAGGTGCATTACAGGGATTCCCTGTAATCTATTCCGCCAATCCGGGCGGAATCATAAGCGTAGCCCGGCAGGGCACGTATCATCTGACAGGTACGATTGTGGATGGATACGGAGAACCCGTTATCGGAGCCAATGTAGTGGAAAAAGGAACGACTAACGGGACGGTGACCGATATCGACGGGAAGTTTTCGCTGGAAGTAGCCCCTGACGCTGTGTTAACCATCTCTTTTATCGGATATATCTCGAAAGAAATCACACTGAAAGGAGAGAAAGAGCTGAAAGTGGTCTTGGTGGAAGATACACAGACGTTGGACGAAGTGGTCGTGGTCGGTTATGGCACACAGAAGAAAGTGAACCTGACCGGAGCCGTCGAACAGGTGACCAGCGAAGTGTTTGACAATCGTTCCGTTCCCAACGTGACACAAGCCCTGCAAGGTTCGATCCCCAACTTGAACATCCAGTTGACTGACGGCAAGCCGACCCGTTCGGCGAGTTATAATGTCCGCGGTACGACTTCGATCGGGCAGGGTGGTAGCGCACTGGTCCTGATCGACGGTGTGGAAGGTGATCCCTCGATGTTGAACCCGAACGATATCGCTAGCGTGTCTGTCTTGAAAGATGCCGCTTCGGCTGCCATCTATGGGGCGCGTGGTACTTTCGGGGTCGTACTGATCACCACCAAAGAGCCGACTAAGGACAAGACTTCCATTACCTATTCCGGAAATTTCGCCATGCAGAAACCGGTGACGGTTCCCGACTTCGTGACCGACGGATATGAATATGCCAGTCATTTCTATGAAGCCTATCATGCATGGAACAACTATTCGGCCGACCCTAAGAACATCAACAAGACGCAGGAATTCTCCCTCGGCTGGCTGGAAGACTTCAAAAGACGGAAGGAGCAGGGCATAACTGACGAGGTGACGGTCGATGCTACCGGTAAATATGTCTATTACGGCAACGAGGATTATTATGACGCCCTGTACAAGAAAACGACTTTCGCACAGGACTGTCGACTGTCGGTGACCGGTAACAACGGGAAACTGAACTACTACGTTTCCGGACGGTTCTATGGCTACGACGGTTTGTTCCGCTATAATACCGACAATTATAAGATGATGAACCTGCGTGCGAAAGGTTCCGTACAGGTGTTCGACTGGCTGAAGATCGAGAACAATATGGATTTTTCCAATATGGATTACCATAACCCGATCAACGTCGGCGAAGGCGGCTCCATCTGGCGTAATATTTCCGATGAGGGCCATCCGACCTCGCCTATCTTCAACCCCGACGGCAGCCTGACTTTCTCGGCCGCTTATTCGGTCGGTGACTTTATCTATGGCAAGAACGGTATCGATACCAATAACAAGGTGTTGAAGAATACGACCGGCTTTACTGCTTCCTTTCTGGAAAACAAGTTGCACGTACGGGGCGACTTCACGTTCCGCAACACGGACGAGGGACAAACGCAACGCCGTGTACCGGTTCCCTACAGCACGCACGAAGGGCAGACGGTCGAACTGAGCGCCAAATACAATGACTTGAAGGAAAGTAATATGCGGACCGAGTATATTGCGACCAACCTGTATGCCGATTATGAGGATACATTCGGTGATGCGCATTATTTCAAAGGTATGGTCGGTTACAACTATGAACAGTCAACTTATAAGAGCACCTATGTGCAGCGTAACGGGTTGCTGCTCGACGATTCGGAAAACATCAACTTGGCGCTGGGAGATGCGATCACTACGTCGGGAGGTTATAACAGATGGCGCGTGGCAGGTGGCTTTTTCCGTCTGAACTATGCGTTCAAGGATCGCTATCTGTTGGAAGTGAATGGACGCTATGACGGTTCTTCCAAATTCCCGACCGATCAGCAATGGGCGTTCTTCCCTTCTGTCTCCGGTGGATGGCGCGTGTCGGAAGAGGCGTTCTGGAAGGTGAACCCGGATTTGTTCTCCAATCTGAAAATACGTGCTTCATACGGTTCGTTAGGGAATGGTAATGTTTCTCCCTATAGCTTCCTCGAGTTGTTGAGCATCAGCACTTCCGGCCGTGTCCTGAACGGTTTGAAGAACAAGTATACGAGTGCTCCTGCCGTCATGCCTGACGGACTGACCTGGGAAACGGCAACGACGACCGATGTCGGACTGGACTTCGGCATGTTGAACAACCGCTTGCAATTTAACGGTGACTATTACATCCGTAAGACAACGGATATGTACACGGTCGGCGAAACGCTTCCCGATGTGTTCGGCGCCTCTTCTCCCAAAGGCAACTATGCCGACATGACGACCAAGGGATGGGAAATCACGCTAACTTGGCGCGACCAGTTCACATTGGCGGAGAAACCGTTCAACTACGAGATCCGTGGTACGCTGTCCGACTATATCTCGACCATCGACCGCTATAACAACCAGACAGGTAACCTGGATGACTACTATGCCGGCAAGCGTGTAGGTGAAATCTGGGGATATGTGACTGAAGGGCTGTTCAAGGATCAGGCTGATATTGACAGCCATGCCGACCAGACACTGATCCAGTCTTCATCCAAGCGCATCACCTATCCGGGAGATGTGAAGATCAAGGACCTGAACGGTGACCATGTGATCGACTACGGCAATAATACCGTGGACGACCACGGTGACAAGACCGTGATCGGAAATGCGTTGCCTCGCTATGCGTATAGCATCAACCTTTCCGGTGACTGGAACAACTTCTTCCTTTCCGCCTTCTTCCAGGGGGTGGGTAAACAGGATTGGTATCCCAGTTCGGAATGTATTTTCTGGGGACAGTATAACCGCCCGTATAACAACATGCCTACTTGGCATCAGGGCAATTATTGGACAGAAGACAATACGGATGCTTATCTGCCCCGTTATGCCGGCTATAATGCTTCCCTGAAGTCTACACCGCAGACCCGCTACTTGCAGAATGTCGCTTATATCCGTCTGAAGAACCTGCAATTCGGCTACACCTTGCCACAGCCGATCGTTTCGAAAGCCAAATTGCAGAATGTACGGGTTTATATTTCGGCCGAGAATCTCTGGTGCTGGTCCCCGCTCTACAAGCATACGCGTGACCTCGACGTGACGAACATCTACGGTTCCGATCCCGACCTGACGGATGCCGATATGTCGTCCGGACTGAACGGGAACCGTGGTAGCGGTGACGGGAACAGCTATCCGCAGATGAAGAGTGTGAGTTTAGGTTTATCAGTAACATTTTAATTAAAGAACTATCAACGACATGAAACGGATTATATATTCTTTTGTATCAGTCTGTTTACTCCTTTCGTCCTGCTCAATGGACGAGACACCGCAGGCTTCGGTGGACAAAGACACAGTCTTCAGGACGGAGAAAGGGCTGGAAACATATTCCTATTCTTTCTATAATATGCTCCCTTCCGTCAGTGACGGTTTCAGGCAGGATGCCATGTGCGATTATGGAGCGGTGACCAGCTTCGACAACTTTATCCGCGAAGGGGCTTACTCGGCCGAGTTGAGCAGCGGGTGGTCGTGGAGCGATCTGCGCAACATCAACTACTTTATTGAGAACTGTACGAACGAGGCGGTCGATGAATCTGTCCGTAACAACTATATCGGCTTGGCCCGCTTTTTCCGCGCTTACTTCTATTACGAGATGGTAGTACGTTTCGGCGATGTGCCTTGGATAGACCGTACGTTAGGTGTGGACGACGAGTTGCTGTATGCTCCCCGCGATTCGCGGACTATCGTCATGGATCATGTGTTGGAAGACCTGGACTTCGCTTGTGAGAATATCTCGCGGACGAAGGACGAAACCGGTTCTCTGGTGACGAAATGGGTGGCTTATGCGTTGAAATCCCGTATCTGCCTCTTCGAAGCTTCTTTTCGCAAGTATCATACGGAGTTGGGATTGACCGACTCGGCCGACGAATGGTATCAGGAGGCTGTCCGTGCTGCCGAAACGGTTATGAAGGAAAGCGGCCATTCTATTTATACGGGTGAGGGTACGGATGCTTCTTTCCGCTCGCTGTTCATCAGTGATAAGCCGGTAACTAGCGAAGTAATGCTGGCGAGCTGTGCCGATGCCGGGCTGGCTGTGTTGGGCGAAGCTAACTGGTGGTGGACTTCAGGCACGTACGGAGCGCGTTTCAGTATGATCCGTACCTTTGTCAATACTTTCCTGAATACGGATGGGACACCGTTTACGGATCGTGCCGGTTACGAGACGATGGAGTTCTATGACGAATGCCAGAACCGTGACGCACGCCTTGCCCAGACGATCCGCACACCTGGGTATGAACGCGACGGGGTGCCTGCCGCTCCTAACTTCAACGGTTATTCCTATACGGGCTACCAACCGATCAAATATACGTTGGATGATACCAAATACGATGCCGGTGCTTTGAATACGAATGCGATTCCGTTGTTCCGTTATGCCGAAGTCCTGCTGAACTATGCCGAGGCAAAAGCTGAGTTGGGGACGCTGACGGATGCGGATTGGGCGAATACGGTCGGTGTGCTGCGTGCACGCGCCGGTATCACTGGCGGTCTTTCTGCCAAGCCGACCAAGGTGGATGCTTATTTCCAGCAAAACTATTTCCCGAATATTTCCGATCCGGTCATCCTCGAAGTGCGTCGTGAGCGCTCCATCGAATTGGCTCTGGAGGGGTTCCGCTTCACCGACCTGAAGCGTTGGAAACGCGGTGAGCTGATGACGATGCGTTGGACTGGTATATATGTTCCCGCCTTGAATGTCCAGATGGACCTCGACAAAGACGGTACGCCGGACGTGATCTTCTATAAGGGAGAGAAGCCGACCGGTCTGCCTGCTTCCTGTACGCCTGTTTCGGTAGGAGAGGGCACGCAGCAGGGATTGACCGGGGCGGATTCGGGTAATCTGACTTGGTCGGACGATGATCCGCGTATCTGGTATGACGATGGCCGCCAGTATTACTACCCGATCCCTCAGTCGGCAATCATCAAAAATGGAAACCTGAAACAGAATCCGGGTTGGTAAATGTGTAATCGATAAATGATAAGGATATGAAAAAGACAATAAGTGTATTTGTTTCGGTCCTCCTGCTGGCAGCTTTGCTCCAGTCATGGGCCATGAAAGAATCCCATCCGGCCACTGGTGGGAAGAGCGAACTGAACGTGGCGACTTTCAACCTCCGTATGGACACGGAGAAGGATGGCGTGAATGCCTGGCCGAACCGCAAAGAGATGGTGAAAGGACTGATCCGCTTTCACGATTTCGATATCTTCGGGACACAGGAAGGGTTCAAGCACATGTTGGACGGGGTTGCCGAGTTGGATGGGTATGCCTATATCGGTGCTGGGCGCGATGACGGCGAGGATGCGGGCGAACATTCCGCTATCTTCTATAAGACCAGTCGTTTTGATTTGTTAGACAAGGGGAATTTCTGGTTTTCCGAAACACCGGATGTTCCGGGCAAGGGCTGGGATGCTACTTGCTGCAACCGTATTTGTTCCTGGGGTAAGTTTCGCGATAAGGAGAGTGGCAAGGTGTTCTATTTTTTCAATTCCCATTACGACCATCAGGGGAAGGTGGCACGCCGGGAATCCTCCAAACTGCTGATCGCTCGTATCAAGCAGATTGCCGGAACGGATGCGACGGTCTTTGCGACGGGAGACTTCAATGCCGTTCCGACCGATGAACCGATGGTGACGCTAGCATCCGACGGTCTGTTGCTGGACTCGTATGACCTGAGCGAGCAGCCGCGTTATGGTACGGAAGGTACTTACAACAGCTTCAAGACGGATTCCGAGATGATGAACCGCATCGATTATATCTGGGTGACGAAGGGGACGAAGGTGAAAAAGTATGCTGTTCTCAACGATATGCAGTACGGTCGTTTCCCGTCGGATCATTTTCCCGTGATGATACAAGTCACGTTTTAAAGTTTATTTGAATGACAGGTACGGTGTGAGCCGTTTCTTGTCCGTATCTGTAAATTCTTCTATCAATTGCAGGTTCTCCCATCCGGAGAGCCTGCTTTTTTGTTTCCGGAGCTGTTCGATCGCTTTTGCCTGTCGGTAGTCGAGGTAAGGGTGTTTGCGGAGAGCGGCGGCGGGTAAGGCGTTGACCTCTAACCGGCGTACATGGAGCGTGTCGGCAATGAACCAGGGGGCGAGGGCTTGGTAGCGTTCTTCATCGATCCCATACACTTCCGCCAACTGGCTGACATCGTAGAAGCCCCCTAAGAGTTCTCTGTATTTCATGATCCGCCGAGCGAAGGTGCTGCCGATGCCAGGGACTTTTTTCAGGATCGTGGTGTCGGCGGTGTTGAGTTCGACGAGGGTTCCCGGCGCGTACTTTTCCGTTCGAGTGTATAGGGTATATCCTTTCCTCTTCTTGCCTGTAGGGTAGGAGTTGTTACCTGTAAGGGTAGGACTTTTATCTTTAAGGGTATTCTTGGTTTTATTCGGATGAGGTCCGGATTCTTTCCGGATGAAATTTTTTCCCCCTTCGGATGTATTTTTTCCGGTGATGATCCGTCTTTCGCCCGGTGCTTGTCGGTTTTCCGTTCGATGGGCATCTGTCTGCGCTTCGATAGGCATCCGTTTCGTGTTTGTCCAAAGCAATAAGATCCAGGAAATAGTGATGAGGCAAAGGAGTAAAGCCAGTGCTCTCCGTTCGCCTTTGGAGAAGTAGAGAAGGTCGCGCCAGTTCATGGTAAGAAAGTATTTTTTCGAATGGTTTTGGTCTCCATAAGACAGTTATTATTAAATGAATACTATTTTACAAAGGTATAAGTTCCCTGCCGATATGCAAGGAACTTACGGGTTTATTTTAAAATAGTTTCTTCAGCTGGTCAAGCAGGCCGAGTTCGTTTAGGAATACGATGCCGATGGCGATCGGGGAAACGTATTTCATGAAGAAGACATAAATGGAGAAGAGACGGAACTTGATCGTCCCTTCGTTGGTCAGCTCGGCTTTCAGGATTTTCTTGTCGACACGTGTTCCGACGAAGATGCAGGTCAGCATTCCTCCTAACGGCAGCATGATCTTGGCCGTCAGGTAATCCAGTGCATCGAAAAAGATCAGTCCACCTATCGTGAACTCTTTTAATAATCCGAACGAGAGTGAACTGAGAATGCCTAAGATGAATACACCGATCGAAACGAGCCAAGCCGCTCTTTTCCTTGTCATACGGAACTCTTCATGGATATAGGCGGTCACCACTTCATGCAAGGAAATGGTAGAAGTCAGTGCCGCCATCGCCAGCAAGATATAGAAAATAAGCGACCACAAGCTGCTGAACGGTAACTGCTCGAATACATTGGGCAAAGTGATGAATACCAGTTGGGCGCCTGCCGATGGGGCAATCCCGAAGCTGAAGACTGCCGGGAAGATCATGATCCCTGCCAGGACTGCCACAAAAGTATTGATGATCGTCACCTGCCAAGCTGTTGCCAACATGTTGGTGTCTTTCCCGAAATAAGAAGAGTAGGTGATAAGGCAACCCATGCCGAGACTCAGCGAAAAGAACGCCTGCCCGACGGCACTCAGTACAACGGATGAAGTCAGCTTGCTGAAATCCGGTTTGAACAGGTACACCAGTCCCGCTTCTGCATTTGGCAGCGTGACGGAGCGTACACACATCACGACCAGGATAAAGAACAGGAGTGGCATCATGATCTTGGAGGCCCGTTCGATGCCTTTCTCCACACCTGAGGCAATCACGAAATGCGTCAGTCCGATAAAGACTGCTGTCCAGAAGATCGGCCGGAGTGCATTGGAAGAGAAGTTGTCGAAGCCGGCGGTAAAGTCCACACCCGGCGTACTGTAGAGGTTGCCGTTTACTGTCTGCCAGACGTATTCGAGTGTCCAGCCGGAAACGACCGCATAGAAGCCCAGGATCAGGAAAGCGGCCAGGATGCCGTTGTATCCGATCCAGCACCATTTCGTCCCGGGGGCCATTTTCTTGAACGAACCGACCGTATTGCTGCGGGAGTAGCGGCCGATAAAGAATTCGGTTACCATTACCGGAATTCCTAAGAATATCATGAAGAGAATATAGATAAGCAAGAATGCGGCACCGCCGTTCGTCCCTAACATATAAGGAAAACGCCAAATACTTCCCAGTCCTACGGCGCATCCTACGGTAGCTAGGATAACTCCGAGTTTACTACCGAATGTGACTCTGTTGTCCACCATGTTTGAATGAATAATTAAGAATTAAAGATTAAGAAATAATTGCCCTCTTTTCACTTTCAACTTTCCCCTTTCAACTGTTGAACCGTTCCGTCCTTGATATGGATCACGCGGTCTGTATCGGTTGCCAGTTGCTCGTCGTGTGTGACGATGACGAATGTCTGGTGCATCTGGTTGCGCAAGTCGAAGAAGAGCTTGTGCAGCTCTTCCTTGTTCTTGGTATCCAGGCTTCCTGATGGTTCGTCTGCGAGGATTACGGACGGGTTGTTGATGAGGGCGCGGGCAACGGCTACGCGCTGTTTCTCTCCGCCTGACAGTTCGTTCGGTTTGTGGGACATCCGATCGGTCAGGTTCATGAAGTCAAGAATCTCCTTCGCCCTTTTCTCGGCTACAGCCGGTTTTTCACGGGCGATCAGTGCCGGGATCATCACGTTCTCCAAAGCCGTGAACTCCGGGAGAAGCTGATGGAACTGGAAAACGAAGCCGATGTTCCGGTTGCGGAATGCCGCCAGTTTTTCTTCCGAAAGGCGGACGGTTTCGGTCCCGTTTATATATAGTTTGCCGCTGTCCGGAGCATCAAGTGTCCCGATGATCTGAAGCAGGGTAGTTTTTCCCGCCCCGCTCGGACCGACAATCGCTACGATCTCACCTTCGCCTATCGTCAAGTCGATTCCTTTCAATACTTGCAGGGAGCCGAAGCTTTTGGTTATTCCTTCTGTTTGTATCATATCAGTTGAAAGTTGAAAGTTGAAAGTTGAAAGTTGTATAAGGAAAAGAATAACTTCTCATTTTCAACTTTCAACTTTCAACTGGTTAATAACATATGAGGCTAAGTAGCATCCGAATATTGCCGGCATATAGGAAACGGTTCCGGTCGTTGTCCGTTTGCATTGTTCGCCTTCCACTTCTACGACGGCATCAGGATTGGCTATCTCGGTAGAGAAGACAACCGGAATCCCTTTGTTGACGCCCAGACCGCGCAGTCGTTTGCGTACGGCTTTTGCCAATGCGCAGTTGCAGGTCTTCGAGATATCCGCGATCCTGACTTGTGACGGGTCCATCTTGGCTCCGGCACCCATTGAGGAAACGACAGGGATATTTCTCTGATAAGCGTGATACAAGAGGAATACTTTCGGACTGAGGGAATCGATCGCGTCGACGACAAAATCGTACCGGGTCGCCGAAAGTACCTCTTCCGTCCGTTCGTCGCGCAAAAATTCGTTCAGGACACCTAGTTTCAGACGGGGATTGATATCTAACAGGCGACGGGCTACGACTTCAGCTTTCGGCATCCCCAACGTCGAATGTAACGCCGGCAGTTGGCGGTTGATATTGCTTTCGTTCACCGTGTCGGCGTCGACGATCGTCATGTGGCCGATTCCGGCGCGGCATATCTGTTCGGCTGCATAAGCTCCCACACCTCCTAGTCCCACTACCAGCACATGGCTATGTGCCAGCCGCTCCATCCGGTCGGCGCCTAACAAAAGTTCCGTCCGTGTGTTCCAATTGTAACTCATTAAAATGATTTTGGATGCAAAAGTAATAAATCAATCAGAAATGCCCTGCTATTTAGCCATCTTTTAACGAAAAAGGGGCGATACACTCCGATTGTGAGAGATAAGGAATAATTTGTATCTTTGTCCGCAATAAATTCAAATACTTATGAAGATACAACTCTATTGGCTGCTTTTGGCAGCTTTATTGTTATTGCCTGGAAAAGCAGACGCCGCAAATAACAAGAAACCGTTTGTCATCCCTGAATTGCAGGAATGGAGAGGAGCTCAGGGGATGTTCACTCCTACGGCTACATCCCGGATCGTGTATACCGGAAAAGATCCGTCTGTAGCCCGTGTTGCCAATCAGTTTGCCGAAGACTACGAGCTGATGTTCGGCCGTCGGATGCAGGTCGTGCAAGGTCGTGCGGCTGCCGGCGATTTTGTGTTCTCCCTCTCGTCCGACAGCCGGTTGGGAGAGGAAGGCTACACGATGAAGATCACTGACCGCGTCATCGTTACTGCTCCTAAGAGCAAGGGGCTGTATTGGGCTACCCGCACGTTGCTACAACTGACCGAACAGCAGGGTAATCAGGCTTTGCCGAAAGGGACAGCCCGTGATTATCCCGACTATGCGATCCGTGGTTTTATGATGGATTGCGGGCGTAAATTTATTCCAATGAGCATGTTACGTGATTATGTGAAGATGATGGCCTACTATAAGATGAACACATTCCAGATCCACTTGAACGATAATGCTTTCAAGCAATATTACAATCACGACTGGAACAAGACCTATTCGGCTTTCCGCCTCGAATGTGAAACTTTTCCCGGACTGACCGCCCGCGATGGCTATTATACAAAAAAGGAGTTTATCGCCCTGCAACAACTCGCCGATAGCCTGGGTGTGGAGATCATTCCGGAGATAGATGTCCCGGCACATTCGCTTGCTCTTACACAGTATAAGCCGGAGATCGGCAGCGAAGAGTATGGCATGGATCATCTTGACTTGTTCAAACCTGAAACTTATGAGTTCGTGGATGCTCTTTTCCGCGAGTACCTGGAAGGACGTAATCCCGTCTTTACCGGCAAACGTGTCCATATTGGAACGGACGAATATTCCAATAAAAAGCAGGATGTGGTGGAGAAATTCCGTGCTTTCACCGATCACTATATCCGTTTTGTGGAAGGTTTCGGCAAGCAGGCTTGTGTCTGGGGAGCTTTGACGCACGCAAAGGGTGAAACACCTGTAAAATCTGAAAACGTGCTGATGAGCGCTTGGTATAACGGGTATGCCGATCCGAAAGAGATGATCAAACAAGGCTATGACCTGATTAGTATCCCTGACGGGTATCTGTATATCGTTCCCGCAGCAGGCTATTATTATGATTATCTGAATACGGAAATGCTTTATAAAGAATGGACGCCCGCCCATGTAGGGAAAGAAGTGTTTCCCGAAAAGCATAAGCAGATCAAAGGCGGTATGTTTGCTGTCTGGAACGACCATGCGGGTAACGGCATCAGCACGAAGGATATTCACTATCGCGTGTTTCCTGCTATGCAGACGTTGGCTGTTAAGATGTGGACGGGAAAGGATTGTACGGTTCCGTATGCGGACTTTAACAGCGCCCGTATGGCGATCAGCGAAGCACCTGGCGTGAACGTGGCCGGACGTATCGGGACGGAGCCGCGTTCCGTTTACAACCTCGAAACTTTGAAGCCGGGAATGGAAACGGGGTTGAAAGAGATTGGCTATCATTATACCGTCTCTTTCGATATCAAAGCGGAGGCGGAGGAAAAGGGAACCGAATTGTTTCGTTCGCCTGATGCTGTCTTTTACCTGTCTGATCCGGCTTCCGGAAAGTTGGGATTTATCCGGGATGGATATCTGAATACCTTCAACTACCAGTTTTATCCAGAAGAGACCGCATCGGTAACCATTACTGGGGACGAGAAATCTACGCGGCTTTACATCGACGGTAAGTTGAAAGAGGATCTGGCTATCCGGAAACAGTATTTCAATGGAGGAAAAGATTCGATGAATTATGTCCGCACATTGGTATTCCCATTGGAAAAAGCGGGAAATTTCAAGAGCTCGATCCGTAATGTGGAAGTGCTGAACTATTGCAAGTCGGAGATGTAGGCTTAACTGGTGACAATTGTGGAATTATAGACGGGGCGTGTGGATTTTTTCTACACGCCCCGTTTGTTTTATGGGGTGACTTCCCGCTTTGCAAGCGCTTTTATCGGTTTGGCATGGCGTTTGTATTTATGTCAATGTAATGGAGTTTAGGTTATAAGAAGATTGTTTAGATTTAGGTTTTAAGATTATGAAAAAGATTGTTTTAGCATTAGTCGTTGCAGTTGTTGCATGTGTGGTGGTATTTGCATCTCAGGATGCGAAGTGTAGACAGGCTGCTGTATATTCATCTTTCGAACAGGTTACTCCCGATGGGTTTCGGAGAATAGATATGCAAAACCTCCCACATGCCGTATTACGGACAATGGGAACCTCTTCTTCTTATGAGGGTTGTACTTTTGAAGGAGCTTATATGATGGGGAATCCCGGACATGAAACTTATAAGATCGAGATTGGTAATCCGGACCGGAGCGAGGAGTTTGTGTTGATGAACGGCCGTGGAGAAGTGATCAAGTAAGAAATTATATTGGATGATTATATTGGAAGGAAGTGTGTCGAAATCTATCTATTGTCCTATCAGGGAATAGATGGTTTTGACACATTTCCTTTTAGGTTATTTTATTTTCCGATAAATCATTTCCAAAGCCACTAATCTTGTCGTTTTACCGGCTTCTATGCCCGGCAGGTCCTTTCCGCTCAGTTTTTTCCAGGCGGTTAGAGTCGCCATATCCACCGGCTCCTGCAAACGTGCAGTCCATTCGGGAAGATAGCCGCGAAGTCCCAGATATTGCACCATGCGGAAGTGAGGACTCGTGTAATCCACATCCTTGAAATACATAAGTGTCGCCTTCTGGTCGACCAGCTTGTCCTGCAGACGGGAGAGGTCGATGTTCTGCACCTTCACCTTTCCGTCAATCGAAAGGGCGGAGGCGATACCAGCGGCCTGTCCCATTGCCATCCAGCAAGGCTCCATGCGCAGGGTGGAAAATCCGATGTGCGAACCCGACACCGGGACGGGCAACAGGAGGTTGCCCACTTCTTTCGGGACCATCACGCCATAGGGGACTGTGTATACTGCCGACGGATAGCTCAGGAAGCCGTCCAGATGCACTCTTCCTTCTTCTCTTTTCCGTACCGCATGCGAATCCAACGCATAATGGCTCGCCGTTATGCTGCTTTGGTGGATGGGCGGGCGGCTACCGATCGTTACCGGAATGGCATCGTTGGCGGTAAAGAAATATGCACCTTCGAAACGACGGCCTTCACGGACGTAGACCTGGCGCGGGAAATGTCCGTTGTCCGCATATTCGTCTTTCGAAAGTCCCCATTCTTTTGCTGCTTTGCGGAAGTGGGCGGGCAGTTCGGGGTCGTTTTGGGCGAACCAGAAAAGGCCTTCGGTGTATTCACGCAGACGTTGGGCGAACTTGTCGCGCCATTCCCACGAAGAGGTGGGCCAGGGCCAGTTCTCCTCAGGCAGGTCGGTCGATACGAACACACCGTGCTGGTTATTGGCGTCCGTCTTCATGTTCGGGACATGGACGATGTTGGTGATCTTGGCGATCCCCCATTTGTCTCCCGGAAGTTTGGAGGGGTTGCCGGCCTTGATATGTTTCCGGTTCTCTTCCATCATTTCGGGTGTCACGCGTTGCATGGCGGCATCCGTGTTGCGTCCGGTCCAGACATCCTCCACGATGGAGGCATAGTCTTCGCGGTTATAACGGGCCGGCTTGGTGAAGGCCACGCGGTTCGCAGGATTATTGGTCAGACAGAGG
>ERZ835880.1897-NODE-1897-length-15370-cov-3.120862_pt1 | contig 15370 bp, 21 predicted proteins | sample MGYA00519944_ERZ835880 | MGnify/ENA primary metagenome ERZ835880 (study PRJEB31850, sample SAMEA3708787) | human gut metagenome | biome: human gut; feature: human-associated habitat; material: faeces | place: China | collected 2014 ... | reverse complement strand
AAGCCAGCCTGTCGCAGGTTTTATCGCTCGTCGGAGAGAATTCCTCCGGGTCATGGCGCACACTGTGCGAATGCTCATCTGTCCGGGCGGTTGCCCGTACTGCTGGTATGCACTTTTCAAGGAGCAGTGAGAGGCAAATATCCAATGTCCCTCACTCTCCCTCCCGGATAACCGTGGGGTGGATAAAGGAAATCCAAAAAATTTTTGTTTTTGATATGCATAGCTATGTAGGACAGCAATGCGGCAAAATCATATTTACAAAGAGGAAATGCTTGCCAAGGCTTTGCCGCTCATGATAAGATGAAGCCAAAGTTGGGAGGTTCCGCGCCATGAGCAGAGAGACAGAAAAAATTTTGAAGGAGCTGCAGCAATTCCTTGCGATCCACGGCGATGAGGCAACCGATGAGGAAAGCGTGGATCGTTTGACAAACCAATTCCTCGCGGAGTATGGCGGATATCCTGAGAGCCGTAAAAATATGAATCCTGAAACTGCAGACGACTATTTGGAGCTTGCGGAACAGGCGTCATCTAAGAGAAAGTGTTTGGAATATCTCCGTAAGGCTGTGGAACTGGACCCTGCCAATGTGGACGCCCAGCTTCAGTTGATCGTCCATACGCTGGAGGACAAACCGGATGAGCAGCTTCCGGCGCTCCAAAATCTTATGGCGGCAGCCGCCAAGCCGCTGGAACAGGAAGACTGCTTTAAAGAAGATATGGGCGACTTCTGGACGCTCCTTGAGACCCGTCCGTATATGCGCGTCCGCCATGCCTGCTTCGATGCGCTGATCTCCTGCGGCATGATCCGCCGCGCTATTGACGAGGGCGAGGAGCTTCTGACGCTATGTGAGAACGACAATCTGGGGGTGCGCTATCAGCTGATGCACCTGTATGCCTACATGGAAGACGAGTTGCACGCACTGGCCCTTCACAAGAGATATGATTCCTATGAGGAAACGCAGATGCTCCTGCCGCTGGCGGTGCTGTACTATAAGCTGAACCAGTTCGACCGTGCGAAAGACTATGTCAAGCGGCTGGCCGTGGTGAATAAGGACACGAAGAAGTTTTTCCGTGCCGCCGCAGGAAACAATCTGGATCAGTACCTCGTGAATATGGACCCGTATGGCTATCGGCCATTTACCATAGATGAACTGCTGGCGGATCTGATGGGATATCCGTATCTGTTCGAATCAGTTCCGTACTTCTTCCGCTGGGCCAGCGACAGTCTGCACACGCAGACATCTGCAGGGAAGAGAAAGGCTGCGCAAAAAAAGCCGACCTGATCTGTAAATGCGCTATAGTATGAACGAGCCAGGCGAAGCACAAAATGCTTCGCCCGGCTCGTTTCTATTGCCGCGAATGGCCGATATATTAGGCAAAGATCATGCGGCGCAGCTTTTCCAGCAGCTTATCCCGGCGATAGAGGACAGTCCGGTGGTACACCCCCAACTGCCTGGCATATTCGCGTGCGGGAATGCCCTCAAAATACAATGCTTGTAGAAGCTGACGTTCCGCGGTGTTCAGACCGGACAGCGCTTCTGTCAGCTTTTTGAGCTGCATCGCAGTTTCACTGCTTTCCTCCTGCTTCAGAGTGGTATCCTCGGCGCTGGGAACCAGATCCACGCCCAGCGGTTCGAGAGGAACATCATCCTCCAGCAGCTTGTCCAGAGACAGGAGCTTTCCGGCTTCCATCTCTTCACGGACATACCGCTCCCGGCGATCTGCCTGAGAGTAGGCGCGATACACGTCCTCCGGCACCTCCACATCGATTCCATCCACGGTGATGATGTAGGAAATAATCTCACCGGCATCGTTTTTGACCTGTCTATAATTACGGCTTTCCTGCCATTTTTTCATTTATCATGACTCCAATCTCAGAAATTTTTGAAAATCTGAGATGAAGTCATGGATATTTGGCGATGTAGGGCTGCCAGAGCTGGCGCATAGAAGTCCTTTCCGCCTTTCAGCATGGCGAAAAGGGTGCAAAAAAGAGCCTTACGCATAGCTGAAAAGCTACTTGTAAGGCTCCTAACGCTTATCTCCCGCTTATGTCTTGCGACGTCGGGTGGTTGGTGCTCTTGACGAAGTCAGATAATGTTGATTGAGTTAGATTTTCCTCGAGATGCCGCACTGCACAGCGGCGGCAACGGGAAGTGGCGGTCGATACAAGATCACAATGCCGATTTGTGTTCCGCACTTTGGACACTTGGCGATGAGATCCGCGGAATCATCCTTTCCCATGGCGAACAGGCGATATTGGGACATGATCGCTTCCGCGGGAATATCCACGATGCGGCCTTTCAGGCAAACCGGACAGCGAAGAGACTTGCGGGCTTCTTTTTCCATAGCGCCTCGATTTCTCTGTTCTCTATTTTGAGAACAGCATCCTAAAAATTTTCCTATCTTACAGAAGATGGTGGTTTTCCAGCCGGATGCGCATGGCCTGCTTGGAGACTTGAAAAATATCAGCCATGTCGGCAACCAGCTTCTGCCGGTCCCGACCGGACTGGAGCCGGTAAAAGCAGCGCTTCACCTGTGGCAGCGGCATCAAAAGAATAGAGCCGAGCAGGTTTGCCTGTGCCTCAAACGTATTGTTCTGCGTTTCGGTGATACTCTGCCCTGTCACCATGGCTGCGCGTTTGCCGGTGCCGCTGTATACCTTCTTGTGCAGCAGCCAATGTGCCAGCTCATGGGCGCAGGTAAACCGCAGCCGGCCTGTGGAGGCATCCTCTCCGCAGAGGGAGCTATCAATGAATATGGTACCTCCCTTGACCGCAATAATGGTATATCCGGGGATTTCGTAATCATAGATGATGGTGCCGCCATCATCAAAAATTGTTTCACCCAGGACACAGCCGGTTTTCCGCAGGCACTGGTATTCCAGCGTGAGGCCCTGTGCCTCGATAATGTTTTCAATGGGAATCATAGTGGGAGCGCCATAATAGAGAGACGGATCATAGGTGGTGATGACTTCGCGGGCGATCCCCTCCAGAGCCTGTTCCCTGTAAAATGGTGTTCTCATGCCTTGCTATCACTATCCTCTCTCATACGCCGGTTGATTCGGTCGATAAAGTCCTGCCATTCCTTGTCGGTGGCGTCTGCCTCTTTGGCAGTGCGGAGCGCCGTGCGGACGATCTCCCGATCCATGATGTAGTCCGGGAGATCTGCGGAAACCCGGTCCTGACGGGACTTCGCTGCCAGATCCAGCATCTGCTCGCGGTCTGCTTTGCCGAGCTGCAGCAGCAAGGCCAGCCGCTCGAGGTATTCCTGCACAGGTGCCGCACGTCGGTCATTCTCGATATTGCTCACATAGACGGGGGACAGGCTGAGCTTTGCTGCTAAACCGCGGAGAGTCATTCCGCAGGCAATTCTCCGTTCTCGAACAAAGCTGCCAAAGGTCTGATTCATGCCGTTCACCTCCTACCTGCTGTGTTCTCTTGCCTGTGAACAATGTCAGTATAGCAAACATGCGTTCGATTGACAAGGCAACAAAAAAGAGGTGTTCCCCGCAGGGAACACCTCGGAACGTAAGCGCAAAATAGTAACACCCTGAAAAATCGTTTCTGCTTCATACAGATCTGCATTCAGATACAACTCGAACACAATACTATAATATTTCTGGCAGCGCAGATGGTCGATCTGAATGGTTACACTTTTGTTGTCTTCCGAGGGCGTTGCCATGATCTGTGAACTGCCGCGCGCGGACTCCAAATAAACATCGGTAACCTTTTTCACGATGCTTGGACCGTTATCCGATTTACTGAGTACGAGTTTCACTTACTGCACAGTATCTCGAAACGCTTTCCCCGGCTTGAATGCAGGGACTTTGCCGGCTGGGATCTCAATCACTACACCTGTGCTGGGATTGCGGCCCATGCGTGCAGCACGCTCTCGAATTTCAAACGTTCCAAATCCTGGCAGCTGTACTTTGCCGTCCCTTTTGAGTCCATCCTGCAGAGAAAGCACAAATGCGTTCAGGACCTGCTCCGCGTCTTTCTTGCTGACGCCCGCCACTTCCGCCACAGCGGCAATCAATTCTGTCTTGTTCATAACTTATTTCCCTTCAGCTTTTATAATATTTCAATCGTAAATCGAGTCACTGTCCCACTCGATGATCGTACCGGTAGCGGCATCGATGGTAAACTCGTATTCCATCGTGCCATAGCGTATCTCGCCCTCGTACTCCCAGCGGCCATCGTCGAAGTCGAGTTTGAACTTGTAAATGTTGCGGCTCGTTGCACCGGGCACACGGGCAAGTGCGATTTTCTTGGCTGCGTCCTCGCTGATCCGTTCGTTCGCACTGGTGCCGCTGTTCGCATTTTGAGCAGGAGTATAGCCTTCGATGTCGTAGTCATAGCTGAGGATCGTTCCCGTAGCGGCGTCAATCTCATAATCATACTCAGTGTAGCCGGAGCCGGTGTTGGTCACGAACTCGATCTCATAGACCGTGCGGCCCTTTTCCCAATCCTGCTTTGCCTTCACGAACTGCACCTGCGAGGCCGCCTTACCTGCGTGGTTGAGCGCGATCTCCTTTGCCCGCTCCAGCGTGCCGCTGCCTGCCGCAGTTGTCGTTCCGCCAGTCCCCGGCACAGAGGGATTGCTGCTGTCATAGTCAGTCACCTCACCACCGGAGGCGCTGTCAAGCAGGACGGTGCTCGTTGCGTTGTCCCAAGTGACCGTTTTTCCCATAATCTCACCAATGGCGCGGATGGGCAGATAAATGGAGCCGTCATAAACCGCGGGGTCGACCTTTGTGCCGTTGACATCCGCAAAGGTGCGTTCTGTACCGTCGATGACAACGTGAAACTCCGGGCGCAGATAAAAGGTCACGTCCGTTCTCTTCGCCGTCGTATCCGGCGTACCGGAAACAGTGCCTGTTGTGCGCGTTCCACCAAGGGTCGCGGTTTTGGCTGCGTTGTCCCAGTTGACGTTCTTTCCCATCAGCTCGCCCACAGCACGCAGAGGAATGTAAGTTGTGCCGTTGAAGAGGATAGGATGTACTTCTTTTCCCTGTGCATTGTAAAAATCACGCGCGATCCCGTCGATGCGGACGCTGATGTCTGGCCGCAGCGTCGCGGTTACGGTAGACGCTGCAGACGCACCAACAGTCAGCATAGTGGACAGTGCCATTGCGCAGGCGGCTGCCTGCAATGTTCTCTTTTTCTTCATACTGTAATTCTCCTGTTTCTGTTATTTTGTTTATGTGTTCAGCAGTTTTAAATAGATGCCTCGATTGAATTCCCGGAAGAAGTCGCAACATTCTTCCGGAAAGAATTGACGGACGCTGAGCGATCAGGCCAGCCATCCGCTCATTTCTTTCATCTTTTGCAGGACCTCGCTTGGCCCGAGAATGCGGATCTTGCCGCCAAACGTAAACACCCAGCCGAAAAAGGGAGGACTGGGAGCTACCTCTACCGTTGCTTTGAAATGCTGCTCGTCCACGGTTTCGATGTGGACCTCTGGACCGAAGCGGTCTACGATACTGCGCATCATCTCATTCTCACACAGCAGCTCTACGGTGCAAGGCTCATCCGGATACATGCCGAAGACCTTACGCACATATTCGGCAGGGTCAAAGTCCGGCGACGGCGTGGCCGCCTGATCCGTTAAGGCAACGGACGTCATTCGATCCACGCGGAACTGTGCCAGAGTCCCGTGCTTGTCCGACCAGCCGACAACGTAGTAATAGTCCCGACTCCAGATCAGGGCGTAGGGGCTGAACTGATAGCGGTAGCCGTCATGCTTGAGAACCTTTTCCTTTTTGGCTGTGTACTCATAATACTGGAATGAAATCTTGCGCTTTTCCTGAATGGCAGTCTGGATCTTATCGACAGTGTAGTAAATGCACTCGTTTTCCGGTTTTGCGGTGCCGTCCATATAGATATGGCGGTTTAACTGCGCGGCGTGGTATTCACTGGTGAGCATGCCGATTTTATGAATAAGCTGCTTGCTCTTTTTTGCCGTGATGAATCGGGAGGACGCCACAGCATCCACCAGCAGTTTAAGCTCTGGCAGCTCGAAAAGCCGCGTGCCTACGAAATAATGATTTTGTGTACTTTTCACGCAGACAATATCCATCCCGCTGTTTTGGAGGATCTCGATGGCGCTGTACACGCTTTTGCGCCCCAGCTTGATGCCATAGGATTCCCAATAGCTCAAAATATCCGCAGCGGAAACGGTATGAGAGTCATCTGTGTGCTCCAATAAAAACCTCTGCAACAGCAGCAGGTGATTCGGCTGATCCTGTGGCAATTTGCTTGATTCCTTTCGTTCTGGATTGTAGAGCATTGTCATGAGAGGGAAGGGCAGCATCTATCCGAAGCAGCAGAATCACACGATGTCCCATAACGGGTCTATTTTCTGCTTTTGCTTCTCATTCTGCTTTCGCTCAGCAGCTCGCTCTATCCGCTCTTTTTCTGCCTCATTCCGGTCTTTCACCATTGCACGGTACGCTTCGAGGACGTTTGCCCGCTGTTCGGGTGTCAGGCGGCTTGCAAACGTGCCATATGACTCTCCGGCCTGTTTAGCTGCCCACGCGACCGCGTGGAGCTCATCGGATGCGATTGAATTACCACGACAAGAAACCATTGCTTTCTACCTCTCGTTGACTTTGACTCACTTTTTATGCGCTCTTTATAACATCCTGTTTTACGTCGTTCTGGCTGGCTGCACAAACGAAGCGGCATTGAGCCATTTATAAATGCCAAACTGCTCGATAATGAGTTGTGTGATCTTGTCCAGTGATTTATCATCAAAGGGGAGGTCAATATCCGTCCAGATCATAGATTCGAAATGTTCACCGCTGCGATTATAGGAAAGAATCAACCCGACGCGGTCATATAGGCAAACCACGCTTTTGGCTTTCGAATCAGGCATATTGAGCGAAATGATCAGGTTAAATTGTTCATCCGGACTTTTGCATTCCACCCATTTCCAGTTGTGAAGATCAACGGGAGCAACGCGTCCGTCAGAGGTGTAATCCGCGTGTCCGCTGCCGCTGCCTGGTCCGGTCACGATCTCCAGACCGTTATTGGCAAACAGCGTTTGCTTTTGCAGATACGAGATCAGTTTCTTGCGCTCCGACTCCCGCTGCTCACGGTAGGCTTCCTTGGTTTTCTGAAACATGCGCTTAATACCTCCTTTTTCTATGATCCAACCGCCCCAGCAGGCATAACAGCAGCAGCGAAGCACCTGCCAGCACCGCCATGCTCGCCATTTCCAGCGTCGTCGGAGTCAGATAGAGCATTTTAATGCCCAAAGCCACAAGTGCCGTCAAACTGGCAGCGAGTGCAAGTCGCAGCCGCACGATCCGCTTATCTGGCCGCGCGTTGTACCCGTAATGAGTGGCATGCTGCGGCAGCTTTGTCATCTTCAATTTACCTTTGCGCTTATACGGGCCGTAGATCATGGGATGCTCCTATCTGATGTTACGATGTGGTTTTCTTATTATCCTGTTTTGCATTGAGAATGGCGAGAAAGTCCTTGCGCGGCTTGAATTCCACTGTTTTTCTTCCTGGCAGACAGGAGTCCGCCCTCCATACGCCGGGGATTTCCTTCCTTTGGGTACGGTCCGGGCGGGGAACGAAGACGCCGTATCTGCCCAGGCTGACGCTTTCGCCGCCAGCGAGGACGCTGCCAATCTCTTGCAATACCAGTTCCAGCGTGGCGTCGATCTCTGCGGCCGGCCGGTTTTGCTCTCAATCTGCCTCATCAAAGTTTCACGGTTCATAATCGGTCTATTTCATGAAAGGTCTTAGTAGATCCAGTCCCGCGCGGCGAGGTCGTCAAAATAGCTCTGGCTCTTGAGACCAGTATCAGCGTCCTTGGCCCTCACAACACCGGTTTTCACATAATACGCAAAGGCGTCAGCGAAGAACTCTTCGCCGGTGTTCTGAGATCCGGAAGCAAACAGGGAGCCGGTCCATTTTTCCTGCGCCTGAATGTCGTTAAATGCTGTATAGACATTCTTGTCCATGCCAGAGGCATAGAGCTTTTGCTGGTAGTAGTGGCCCATTTCGTGTAAGAAGGAGCCTTCGTTTGCAAGGAGAATCTGCTTGCTGCTGTAATCAGTCAGACCACCAATGCCATGGATGCCTGTTTCGCTGGAGTAGGCGTTGATCTTTTCCGTGTCGAAGCTGATGGTCTAGCCGTCCGCAACGAAGGCTTTTCGAATCTGCTCCGGAACTGCCATCATATCCGCGTAGAAATCATTGAACGCGCCCTGCGGAAGATTTTTGACGACACCTTTCATCTCGGCCACAATGGGCGGTTCCGACAAGGCTTTTGTATTCGTGTGTGCGGCGTGAATGATCGCCACTGCCTGCGCCCTTGTGATGAGCTCTGCAGCGTTCGCATTGTCAGGCGCAAGCCCAAGGGACTTTGCGGCGTTCATTCCTTCTTTGCAGGTGTCGGGGGATTGTCCGTACAGACGGCTGGTATAAACCTTCGTGCCCGTTGCGGTCAGAGCATAATTCCACGCACGGCCAGCCATGATCTCGCTGTCCTTTTGCAGCTCGATCTCGGCTCCGTTTCTGCCGGTCCAACCATGGCGGACGGCGCGGCGCAGATGATAGATCATCGAACCTTTCTCTGCGCCAAGGCTGCCGGTGTCATTTTCATCTTCGGGGATGCTTCTCGAGAGCATTGTGTAGAACTGTACCAGCGTGACTTTTTTATCCGGATAGAATTTGCCGTTGCAGCCAATGACGATGCCATTTTCTACTGCCCAGCAGATGTCGTCGTAATATGTATGGGTTGACGGCACATCCGAAAACGGCAGTTTGTCTGCCGCCAGCGCGGTCGGTATTAAGCCAATGAACAGCGCGGCAATCATCATTGCGGATACGATAGAGTGAATCAGTCGCTGCTTTCTTTTGTACGTTTTCAAAGTTCTCACCTCAGAGTTTTTATAGGGGAAATTAAATCCTTCCGTTCGGATGGAAGTTCGAAAAGAAATCCTCCGCAGGCATGGGCTTGCCGATCTTATAGCCCTGTAACCTATCACAGCCGAGCTTTTTGAGCAGTTCAATCTGGCTGTCAGTCTCGATCCCCTCTGCTACGCAAAGCATATCGAGCTCGTGGCATAGTTCAACGATCTTCTTGATGACGATCTGTTCCCGCTTGCTGTTCTCCGCCATACAGATAAGGCTTCGGTCAAGTTTGACGACCTTAAATTGTTCCACGTACAGCAGTCTGAGGCAAGCGTCCTTCGTGCCAAAGTCGTCAATGGCAGTGGCGATCCCACGTTTTCTGAGCTCACTTAAAAGGTTTGTAAGCGAATCAAGCTGGATATCCTGGGAGGACTCTGTGACTTCGAAGATGAGCTGCGAGTGATCCACGCCGGTGTCTGCAAGGATCTGATCGACGTGCTCCAGAAAGTCTGGTTCTGTCAGTGTATTTTTTGAAAAATTGATGTTCAGTACGAGATCCGGCCACACATCCCGACACTGCGTAATGATATTGCATGCCTGTCGCAGCATCGTGAAGTCCACCATGGAGATCATGTGCTCACGTTCCATAATGCTGATAAATTCGACCGGCGTGTGGATATTGCCTCGTGGATCGATTTTGCGCACGAGAACTTCCGCACCGTAAACACGATCTTCCTTGATGCTGTATAACGGCTGGAGGTATGGCACAAAGGTGCTTTCCCGGAACTCCTGCAAAAGCGCATCCAGATAGGCTGGCTGTTGGTCTCTGCGATTCGCATGCTCCGTATAGAATTTATTTTTTGCTGCCTGCATGGCCTTTTCTGCCTTGCGGACGGTGATCCCGACATCCTCTTCACTGCCCCATACATAGCCGACGGCCGCGATATTCTGCTTTGAAGAAAGTGCTGATTTCAGCTTTTCGGCAGTCTCCATAAACTGGCTGTAGCTGACGCCGGGCCAGATGATCACGAACTCATCTCCGTTGATCCTGTAAATATAATCGTCACTGATATGCTTTCGAATCAGTTCGCACGTCTGCTGAATGGCCTTGTTGCCCATATCGTAGCCCAGATTGTCGTTCAGCCATTTTAGACCGTTCAAATCGATAAAGCATACACCGGTTGGCTCCTCTGTCCCAAGAAGGCTCTCCAGCGTTTCGTCATAGGAGAGCCGGTTTTTCAGCTTTGTCAGCGAATCATGATAGCTCTTGAAGGTCAACTCTTCCGTCAGCAGGTGCTTTTGGAGCTCATTGGCAGCAATATATGTTACCTGCGACAGAAACTCCGGTGCTTCTACATTGTCCGAAGGATTATCCACGCCGAGAAATCCATGCAGCTTCCCACCGCTCAGAAAGATAGGTACCGTGATCAAGCTCTTGATGCCCTGTGGATGTAGGCAGTCATATTCGATACGCCGTGCAGGATCATCCTTGAGCGCATCCACGTCATCGATAATGTTGATCGCGTTCTTCTGGTTTTTGAAAAGATCTACCCACAGCGCAACGACATCGATAGGAACATTCTGTAAAAGATCAATTTGCGGCGTCACACCCTCTTTGCAGATCTCATAGGTGTTGTTGGTCACGCCATGCTCCCAATCGAACTCAAATATGTATGCTCTATCTGCAGCATAGTGCTCGTTGATCATTTTCAGCATGACGTTGACAGCTACATCAAAATCCGTTGCCATAATAAGATTTTCAATGCAGGCAACGAGTTTTTTCTCTGCACTTAGGTCGTCCCGCGTTGAGCGAAGTTCGCTGATGTAGTGATTGACATCGAAGGCAAGCTCCATGCGGCAGGTTTTGCCGTTGTAGTCAATAAGGCAGTCGTGTAATGTGAAGTTACCGATCTGCGGATGCTTTCGATTCCATGTGTAGCGACCGTCCGGGCTGGTGCGCAGCAGGTCATTCGTACAAAATTCGCAAGGCGTATCTTTCCCCTGCAAGTGCTTATAGCACATCGTACCAGGCGTTGGAGCACCAAAAAATTCGCAGCCGTATCGGTTCAGGTATAGTAGTTCATAGGTGTCGAGATCGCTGATATAAACGATCTCGTCCACCTGATCTAAAACTTTTTGAATATCCACACCGGTTTTCTCCTTGTTTTGTCTTTCTGCATGATCCACCAAGGTTCACTTCTGGCGGATATTATTCTGGAGAGGATTTCACTGCACCACAGGGATTCAGTGTTTTTGCACGTGATGATTATGCGCCTTTTTTATCTCTTTCATTGCCATCATCTGTGGCCTCTGGGGGAGTGATGCCAAGCTGCTGATAAGTCAGCCGAATCAACCGAGCGTAGCGCTTGATCCTGCTCGTATCACCTTCACAGATCGGGCAGCGTGGCTGTTGGCCCTGCTCGACGCGCTCTCGAATCTTGCTGCGCCAGACATGTCCTTCCGGACATTGCCACCAGACCGGCTTTTCACTTATAGCCAAAACATTCTCCGGCTTGAGCAAGTCATTCAGCAAAGGATGCCACTGTTTCGCAATTTGAGGGGCTATCGTGGCAAGATCATTGAATCCGGGTAAAACCGTCCTATTGCTGCAATATGGGCATTCTTCTCCATGGAGGGTGCGCTGAACGACAGTTGTTTTCCATATATGTCCTAATTTGCACTGCCACCAGACAGCCCGTGTGCTGCTGGCACTTACGTCCTGCGGTGTCAGAATGCCGTTTTTCTCTGCATCCCACTGCGCTGCGAGAGCAGGGTGGGTGGTAGATAGATCGTTGTAACCAGAAAGCGTTTTTGCGCCGCTGCAATACGGGCAGCCACGATCCCGCGCGGCGCGGACACAGATCCGCTCCTTCCATTGATGGTGCAATGCACACCGCCATGCTGCAATGCGGAGGTCTTTCGCCGTCACTATCTGCGGTGTCAGGCTCCCGTTGGCTATTGGGTCCCACTGCGCCGCAAGTTCAGGATGTGTAACGGAGAGACTATTCTTCTTGATGCTTGGGGAACGGCCTGCGCATATAGGACATGCTGTTTTGTACCGGACTCGGTTATACGGCGAAGTCTGCCATGTATGTCCCTGCGGGCATTTCCACCACACTTTTCGCTGGGCCTGCTCAAATACGGCCTGTGGGGTGAGACACCCGTTTTTCTTATCATCCCACTCTGCTGCAAGGTCAGGACGGCATGATGCGAGATCATTGATCCCAGCGACAATGGTTTTATTGGCGCAGACGGGGCAGGAGGTGCCTCTATTATAGCGTGCTGCAATGACCGCCTGCCATTCATGCCCTTTTGCACAGCGCCACCAAACCTTTTTATTGGAGCCGTACATAACCTGATTCGGCGTCAATGGGAGGTTCTTCTGTAGATCCCATTCAGCCGCGAGCCTTGGCGCTTTTGTGGCAAGGTCGTTGTAGCCGGGAAGGATACGCTCATTGCTGCAATAGGGGCAGGCAGAGCCACGACTGCGCCGGTAAACAGGAGCCTGCCACGTATGGCCAGCGCAGCAGCGCCACCAAATATGCTTATCCGACCCGGAGGTTACCTGCTGTGGAGTCAGGGGCAGGTTTTTTTCGGTATCCCACTCCTTCAAAAGGTCAGGGTGATCTTCCTGTATGCAGAAGTCATAAAAGGATCGTTTCTCTTTTTTCATGGGTATCGGGTCCTTTCATTGGAGGAGAGCTGAAAGCTGAGGACTACTGATCTCCTTTGCCTCGGTCAATGCCGAGCTGTAAGTACGTTTCATCCATCAACTTCTGATAATAAGCAAGTCGTTTCTCACCGATATTTCCGGCGCATACCGGGCATCCGGAACGGCTCCGCGGAGAAGTGCGGTTGGCGATGATCGTCCGCCATACATGGCCTTCGTGGCAGATCCACCACGCATAACGGTTACTGCCAGCTAAAACTGTATGTGCAGTAAGGGAACCATTGAGCGCGGGATGCCACTGTGCGGCGATCTCAGGTTCCAGTGTTGCCAAGTCATTGAAACCGGGCCAGACACGCCTGTTTACACAATAGGGGCATTTATCCTGACGCAGTACCCGTTTACTGATCACTGATTCCCACTCGTGACCGAGAGGACATTGCCACCAGACCTTTCGACTTGATCCGGCGACCACATCCTGCGGCGTGAGGGAACCGTTACGGCTGGGGTGCCATTGTGCTGCGACACCCGGGGCAATCGTTGCAAGGTCATTGAAACCGGCCAGAACTTTTCGATTCGAGCAGTATGGGCATCCGTCGCCTCTCCGCGTTCGGTTCATGACGCTGGCTTTCCACTCGTGTCCTTTTTCGCAGATCCACCAGACTTCCTTGTCACTGCCAGCCGTTACCTGCTGAGGCGTGAGCGTTCCATTTTTCTTCTGACCCCATTGCGCTGCGAGGTTTGGATATGCTGTTGCGAGATCGTTGAAGCCCGTCAGAATTACATTGTTGGCGCAGATGGGACAACCGACCTTTCCTCGCACTCGGAATGCCGGAGATGCTTGCCATTCATGCCCGAGCTTGCAGCGCCACCACACTTTTTTATCTGTCTTTTCAGATAGCTGCTGTGGCGATACGTCACCGTTTTTAGCGAAGTCCCATTCTTTCATAAGATCCGGACGCAATGTTGCAAAGTCATTGAGGCCGGGAATGATTTTCATATTTGCACAGACTGGGCATCCTGTTCCAGTACTGCGGCCCGAAATGGGAGCCTTCCAGTGATGGCCTTTTTCGCAGATCCAGAAAACGGACTTGTCGGTATGAGGCATAACCTGATCCGGGGTCAACGGTGCGTTTGCATCGTAGTCCCACTGCGCCGCAAGCTCAGGATTGCGGGTTGCAAGGTCGTTATACCCAGGCAGCGTTCGCCGATTGTTGCAATAGGGACAACTGTAGCCATTGCTTCGCGACGAGATAGCAGCCATCCACTCGTGCCCTTTCTCACAGCGCCACCAGGCCTTTTTATTGCTGTGAGGCATTACCTGCTGGGGCGTCAGATCTCCGTTTTTTTCAGCGTTCCATTGAGCAGCAAGCCCTGGGTTTCTGGTGGCGAGGTCATTGAAACCAGGTAGGAGCTTTTGACTGGAGCAATACGGGCAGCCTCCGCCCTTCCTGACCTGATCCCCAATCACGCGCTGCCAGCTATGTCCGCAGGGGCCGCTCCACCACGCTTTTTTCCCAGTCATTGCTGTTACCATCTGAGGAGTCAGCGGTAGATTCTTTTTCTCATCCCACTTTTCCAAAAGGTCCTGACGGCCATTTTGTATGCAATAATCGTAAAGAGATTGATTCATGCTTTTTTCACCCGTTGCTTTGAGATGACCTCCGCACCGAGTGCTTGAAACAAAAACGGAGCATTTGCAGAGGCTTTGCGACGCTATGTCATATTTTTGGAGTTCTTTTTAGCCTGCCAGTGTAGTGTTCATATCGTCGGGGCTTTCCTTATTTGCACGTTCCTTGCACATCGGACATTCGCAGCCCAGAGCTGTCCGTGCGTAGATCTGGGCTTTCCATTCATGCCCAGCCGGGCAAAGCCACCACACTGTTTTCTTGGCGCTGTATATGACCTGATCCGGTGTGAGCAATCCATTTTTTTGAGGATGCCACTGCGCGGCAATATTCGGAACGGTCGAGGCAAGGTCATTAAAACCAGCGAGCACTTTTCGACCTGCGCAATAAGGGCAGTCAAAGCGCCTCAGCGTTCGATAGAAAATCAGCATCTGGTAAGAATGCCCCTTTGCACAGCGCCACCATGCGCTGCACCGGCTTCCGCGCGTCACATCGGTTGGGGTAAACGGAGCGTTCTTTTCGGCGTCCCATTCATCGACCAGTTCGAGACGGCCTGTTCGCTGACAATATTCGTACAATGTTTCTTTCATAGCCGGCCTCACCATGTTTCTGCTTGATGTGATCAAAGAAGAGGGGTATTTCGTGTGCCGCTATGGATTATCCTGCTTTGCGATCTTCTGGTAGCCCAGAAGCGGGATGAACGCAATACTGCTGTTGCAGACCTCGATCAGACCACACACCAGATCGCTGATGAGGAAGCGGTAATAGATGTCAAGCAGTAAGCTGATCGCAAAGGCTGTTAGAAAAGCTCGCAGGACCTGCGGACGGATTTCTGTTGTCACTTCGCAGCTTTTTTACCTGGCACATGATCCGTGCGCCCAGGTATATCTTCAGCAGTGCGACTACTGCTTTATAGACCATGAGGGTGATTACTAAAGTGCCGTTCGTTTCAGCGATCGTAGAATACAGGATGCCAATTATAATGTGGAACACATCGATAAGAGGCAGAAGCCAAAATACGATGCCGAAAAGTCTCATTTCCTTTTTCCATTCGGTATTGCTATTTCCCATTCTTACATGTCCTTTTTATCTGTATTTTAAAATCGCATTCCTTCTCCAAGCGTTCGGACACTCTTTGCTCGAGCGCTTGGAGAAGGAGGGGACATTCCGTTTCCGGCCTTCTCATAGAGAATATAGGAAGTAAGCAA
>ERZ835880.1896-NODE-1896-length-15370-cov-3.446817_pt1 | contig 15370 bp, 13 predicted proteins | sample MGYA00519944_ERZ835880 | MGnify/ENA primary metagenome ERZ835880 (study PRJEB31850, sample SAMEA3708787) | human gut metagenome | biome: human gut; feature: human-associated habitat; material: faeces | place: China | collected 2014 ... | reverse complement strand
AGATGTGCAACCACTATCTTGCGTTCAAGATCTTGGCGCTCGTCCGCGATCGCGTGTTCGGCAAGCTGCGCACGCTCGCCCCGGCGAAGCTCGAGGGTCGAAGCAAAGGCGACTTGGTGTCGCTCGTGACTTCGGATGTCGAACTTCTTGAGGTGTTCTATGCGCATACCCTCTCCCCGGTGCTCATCGCCGTGTTGGTTTGCGCCGTCATGATCGCCTTCATCGGCAGCGTCTGCTGGCAGCTTGCCATCGGCGCGTTCGTCGCATACATCTTGGTCGGAGCGGTGGCGCCGTGGGCTGCGTCGCGCGCGGCGGGGAATGGCGGCAGGGAGCTGCGCGATGCCCTTGGCGACATGAACTCGTTCGTGCTCGATAGCTTGCGCGGCCTTCGCGAAACGCTGCAATTCGGCCAGGAGCATGCGCGAGCCGAGCAGCTTGATGCTCAGATGGATTCGCTTTCGAAGGTGGAGCATCGCCTGAAGGGCCGTGCGGCGCGCAGCATGGCGGCCACGAACGGGCTGGTTCTTGCGCTCGATGTGGCCATGGTCGCGCTTTCCTGCGCGCTCTGCGCGCAGGGCGCGGCCGTATGCGTCGTGAGCCACGATGTGGAATTCTGCGCGCAGTATGCCGACCGCTGCGGCCTGCTCTTTCGCGGCGAGGTCGTGACGGAAAACGCCGCGCGCGCCTTTTTCTCCGATCATTATTTTTACACCACGGCGGCCGCGCGCATCGCGCGTGAGGCCGCGCCCGGCGCGGTGCTGTGCGGGGAGGTCGTACAATGTCTCACCGACTGACGCGGCGCACCTGGGCCGCGCTCGGCATCCTGCTCGTGGCGATCCCGGCGCTGATGGCGGTGTTCGTGTGCGTGTGGGACGAGCGGAAGTACTACCTCACGTCGCTGCTGCTCGTGGGGCTGATGTTCGTGCCGTTCGTGCTGCGGTTTGAAGGCCGCAGACCGCAGGCGCGCGAGCTCGTGCTGCTTGCAACGATGACGGCGCTGGCCGTGGCCGGGCGCGCGGCGTTTTACTGGCTGCCGCAGTGCAAGCCTGTGTGCGCGATCGTGATCCTCACGGCCGTGGCCTTCACGCCGGAGGCGGGCTTTGTCACCGGCGCGGCGGCGGGCCTGATCTCGAACTTTTTCTTCGGTCAGGGGCCGTGGACGCCGTGGCAGATGCTCGGCTTCGGGCTCGTGGGCTTTCTCGGCGGCGTGCTGTTTGCCGGGCGGAAGGTACGGCTCGTGCCGCTGCTGCTCTACGGCTTTTTCTCGGTGCTCATCGTCTACGGCGTGCTGCTCGATACGGCGAGCATGCTCATGTACAACGCCGTGCCCTCGTGGCAGCTGTGGCTTGCGACCTGTGCATCGGGGTTTGTATTTAACCTCATCCACGCGGGTGCGACGGCCGTGTTTCTGCTCCTGCTGTATCAGCCGCTATTGCGTAAACTCGCGCGTGTGAAAGAAAAATACGGACTTCTGGAATGAAAAACCTCCGCATCCGATCGGATGCGGAGGTTTTTTGCATGCACTTCATGCCTGCTGCCAGAGCAGACGATTGTCGTCAAAGACGGCGCGGAGTCTGCCGCTGTCCTTCAGCCACGCGAGGTAGGAGCGCACTGTGCTGCCGATGAGCACGTACTGCTCAAAGTTCATCACGAGATCAAAGCGCCGGAACAGCTGCTGCAAGACCGCCTCGAACGTCTGCGGTTTCTGGCAGAGCTCCGTGATGATGTCCGCGATCTCGAGCACCTTGTCGATGTTGTACTGCGCGAGCGGGGCGATGTCCTCCGTGGCCGCGGCGTGCGCGGGCACGAAGGCGCGGGCGGTGAGCGTCTTGACCATTTCGAGCGTGTTCAGGTAGGCTGCAACGTCGTAGAGGAAGCCAATCTGGTACTTTTCCAGCGTCTCCCGGCTCGACAGGCAGTCGGCCAGATACACCACGTCGTCCGGCGTGCGAAAGCCCACCATGTCGAAAAAGTGCCCCGGCAGCGGCAGCAGTTCAAACCCCTCCGGCAGGCACGCCGGGGTCAGCTCCTGCGCGTCGCTGGGCTTGGCCATGAGGAACTTGTGCTGCAGCTCCTTCGGCGGATAGCCGCCGTAGAGAAACGACGGCTCGAGCACCGGGTGGCGCGTGAAATCGCACTCGATGCCGGGGGCGTAGACCTTGCAGCCGGTCTGGTTTTGCAGGTACTGGTTGCCGCCGATGTGGTCGGCGTTGGAGTGCGTGTTGTAGATGGCGGTCAGGTGCCAGCCGTTGGCGTCGAGGATCTGGCGCACCTTGCGCCCGGCCTCCTTGTCGTTGCCGCTGTCGATGAGGCAGACGTCGGTGTCGTTCAGGCGCACGAGGCCGATCTTGGCCGGGCTCTGGATGTAGTAGCTGTTTCCGGCCACCTGGGTCAGTTCATACATGGCGGTGTCCTCCCTTGTCAGACGGTGTGTTTGCGGATGAGCGGCTCTACCCGTGCTGCCAGCTGCGCGAGCGCGCCCGGCTCGAACGGGGAGCGGAAGCCGGCCTCGGCCAGCAGATCCGTCCAGAGCTTTTCGCCGCCTTGCTGCGACAGGTGCAGGTAGCGGGCGAAGGCGTCGTCATAATCGTCCTGCGACGCGAGCAGGAACTGGAACGCCGCCGTCTGCGCCAGACAGTAGTCGATGTAGTAAAACGGCGTCTCGTAGATGTGCATCTGGTACTGCCAGCGTGTGCCGCGCTCGAGATACGGGATGCCGCTCTGGTCGATGTACGGGCGGTATTTCGCCTCCAGCTCCAGCCAGACGGCGTTGCGCTCGGCCGGGGTAAGGTCGGGCTCGGCATAGACGCGGTGCTGGAATTCGTCCACCATCGTGCCGTAGGGCAGGAAGCTGAGTGCATCGAGCGCGTGCTGGAAGCGGTAGCGCTCCGCGTCGCCCGCCTTGGGGAAGAAAGCGTCGAGATACGGCCAGGCGAAAAACTCCATGCTCATCGAGTGCGTTTCGGCGGTTTCCATACCGCCGCAGCCGAGCTCCAGCGCGAAGCGGTTGTCCGCGATCAGATAGGCGTTGAGCGCGTGGCCGGCCTCGTGCGTCACGACGTCCACATCGCCGGACGTGCCGTTGAAGTTTGCGAGGATGAACGGCTGCCGGAATTTCGGGAACTCCGTGCAGTAGCCGCCGCCCCACTTGTTCGGGCGGGACTCGACGTCGAAGGCTTCGTTTTCGCACATCATGCGGAAAAATGCGCCCGGCACGTCGCCCATGGCATCGTACATCTTCTGCGCTGCCGCAAACAGGTCGTCCTTGCCGCAGGGCGTCGGGTCGCCGCCGGGGGTGAAAAATTCGTTGTCGTAGAGCCGGAACGTGTCGATGCCGAGCCGCTTCGCGTTTTCCAGCCGCAGCCGGGACACGACCGGCACGATGTCGCGCACGATGTTCTCGCGGAAGGCCTGAACGGCCTGCACGTCGTAGCACATGCGCTCCATGCGGCAGTAGCCGAGCTCGATGAAGTTTTGATAGCCCATCTTTTTGGCCATCCGGTCGCGCACGTGCACGAGCCGGTCAAAGATATCGTCGAGCTGCGCGCTGTGCGCTTCCAGCGTCGTGCCGAGCGCTTCGTAGCACGCCCTGCGCGTGGCGCGGTCGGCGCTGCGGGCGTATTTCATCAGCATCGGCCGCGGCAGCTGCTCGCCCCGGAAGGGGAAGAGCATGCCCGCCATGAGCTGGGCGTATTCGCTCACGAGCTTGTTTTCCTCGACCATGTCGTCGATGATCTCCGGCGACATGCTCCGCCGCTGCAGCTCCATGCTGCGCAGCAGGATCGGCGAGAGCGCCGTCTCGAGTTCTTTTCGAAACGGGCTGTCGAGCACGGCGGAGGTGTACTGCAGCGCGAGATTTTCGACCTCCGGGCCGATCTCGTCGTAGTAGTCCTTTTCCGCCAGATAAAACGGGTCTACGGTGTTGATCGTATAGCGCATGTACGACAGCGACTGCGCCGTGGCGTACTCCGTCGTGAGCGAGAGATATTCCGCCCGCGCGGCGAGGATCTCCTCGACGCTCTGCGCTGCCTTTACGCGCTCGATCACGCGCTGCAGCCCTTCGGTCATTTCCTCGCGCGTCACGCGCCGGTAGGGGAGTTCGGATACTTTCATGCTTGCTCCTTTCCAAGTTCCGCGGCCTCGGGGTCCGTGCGCAGGGTCTGCCGGGCAAAGGCGAGAAACCGCTTCGCCGCCGGGGACAGCTCCTCCGGCGCGGGCGCGGCGATGCCGATCTCGGCATACTGCGGCGGATCGACCGGGAGGATCACGATGCCGGTCGTGTCCCAGCCGCGGGTGATGAGTTGGTTGTTCAGGCTCACGCCGAGACCGGCCTGCACCATGGCAAAGGTGGCGCGGCTGTCCACAGACGTGTAGCGGACGTTCGGCGTGATGCCCGCGCGGGCGAACACGCGCGCGTTGTCCGTGTCCTGGTGCATATAGGTCGCAATGGTCGGCTCGGTTGCAAACGCCGCGAGCGGGAACGTCCTGCCTCCGGCCAGTGGGTGCTCCGGCGGCAGCCACGCGACCATGGGGTCGGCGTACAGCGGGATCCAGTCAAAGTCGCCCTCGCGGAAGCTCGTGATGCAGAAGTCGGCCGTGTGCTCGCACACGGCGCGCGTGAGCTGGCTGCTGTTGCCCTGCAGAACCTGCACCTCGATGCCGGGGTAAACTTCGCAAAAGCGGGCGATGCAGCGGCTGAGCCAGCCGTAGTACGCCCCGTAGACGCAGCCGACGGCGATCGTGCCGGTCTCGACGCCGCGGATCTCGGCTGCCTGCGCGTCGAGCAGACCGCTCCAGTGCGTCAGCTCCCGCAGCGTCGGCAGCAGCGTCCGGCAGGCGCGCGTCGGCTGCACGCCGCTGTGCGAGCGGCTCAGCAGAGGGAAGCCCAGCTCCTGCTCGAGCGCCGCCATCATCCGGCTCAGGCCGGAGGGGGTATAGTCCAGTTTTTCCGCCGCCGCCGAGAGGCTCCTGGCCTCAAGCACGGCCAGCAGTGCGCGGCATTTTTCCGTGTCCATAAGCTGCCTCCGTCCTTGCGTGATTCGCAAGGAACCGTTGAAACATTGTCTCTTTACGCAATGATATAACCGTGGTATCGTTTCGTCAAGACATTTTCGGGAGGAATACGGATGAAGACCCGGACCATGATGCGCACGCAGGCGGAGCTGCTGCTGGCGGCGGTCATCATTGCGCGCAGCACATCGTATGTGCTTACAAAAGTCGGCTTGCAGGACATGGGCAAATTCACGCTGCTGGCGGTGCGGTTTTTGCTGGCGTTTGCATTTCTGGCGGCGCTGTTCCGGCGGCGGCTGCTGCAGATCGACCGGCGCACGCTGCTGAGCGGTCTTGCCATGGGCGGCATCTATTTTTGCGTCATGACGGCGGAGCTCACGGCACTGAAAACCGTGGAGACCTCTACCGTGTCGTTCGTGACGAACACGGCCGTCGTCATCGTGCCGCTTATTCAGGCGGCGCTCAGCCGCCGCTGGCCGGAGCGCCGTGTGCTGTTCGGCGCGCTGGCGTGCCTGCTGGGCGTGGCGCTGCTGACGCTGCGCGGCGGTCTCACGCTCGCGCCGGGCGTCGGGTACTGCATTCTGGAGGCGTTTTTGTATTCGGCGGCCATCCTCGTGACCGACCGGCTCACGCACGCCGGAGCGGACCCCCTGCTGTCCGGCGTGGTGCAGGTGGGCTTTCTGGGCGCGCTGGCGCTGATCGCGTCGTTCCTGTTCGAGACGCCGCACCTGCCCGGCAGCGGCACGGAGTGGCTGGTCGTGCTGGCGCTGGCACTCGTGTGCAGCGGCTTTGGCTTCACGCTCCAGCCGGTCGCGCAGAGCGGGACGACGGCGGACCACGCGGCGCTGTTTTGCGCGCTCAATCCCTTCGTTGCGGCAGCGCTGGGCGCGGTGTGCTTTCACGAGCACTTCGGCATTGCGGGCCAGCTCGGCGGCGCGCTGATCCTGGCAGGGATCGTCGTGTCCTGCTGGCCGCAGAAAACCGGCGGATGAAAAACAGAAAATGCCCCGGGTGCCAATGCATCCGGGGCATTTTCATGCTTATTCGTTCTGCGCCTGATAGGCACGCACATAGGTCACGAGCGTGTCAACGGTTTTCTCGATGCCGAGCTTGCCGCTGTTGACGACGAGGTCATAGCCGCGCGCGTCGCCCCACTTCGTGTCGCAGTAGTAGTTGTGGTAGGCCTTGCGGTCGCGGTCAATGCGGCGTATTTCCAGCGCCGCCTGATCGGCCGTGAGGGATTTTTCCTTCATGAGCCGCTGACGCTTCTGGTCGGGCTTTCCGGCGATGAACAGGTGCACGGCGTTCGGGTTGGCGCGCAGCACATAATCCGAGCACCGGCCGAGCACGACGAACGACTCGCCGCTGTCGGCAAGCTCCTGAATGTGCTCGAACGTCTCGTGTGCGAGCGCATCCTCCGGCGCGTTGAAGTTCTCGCCGATGCGGCGCGACCACAGCAGGTGCACGGGCTTTTCGTCATAGCGCGCGGCGTCCTCGGCGTTGAAGACACTGGCCAGCAGCAGCTCCTTATCATAAAACGCGATGCCGAGCTGTTTGGCGATCTGTTCGGCGATGTACTTGCCGCCGCTGCCGTGTTCACGGCCGACGGTCACGATGATCTGTTTCACGATGCGTTACCGCCTTTCTGATGTAAAATTACAGGTATCTCAGGAACAGGCATCCCAGCGAGACCGCAATGACCAGCACGGTGGCCGGGACGCAGTATTTGCAGTATTTGCCCCAGCTGATGGGGTGACCACTCTTGGCCGACACGGACGTGGCCACGACGTTGGCCGACGCGCCGATGGGCGTGGCGTTGCCGCCGAGGTCGGTGCCGAGTGACAGCGCCCAGGCGAGCACGGACAGATCCATGCCCTGCGTCGCCGCAATGGACTGCACGACCGGGACCATGGTGGCCGCGAACGGAATGTTGTCGATCAGTGCGCTGCACACGGCCGACAGCAGCAGAATGATGAGGATGACGACCTTGATGCTGCCGCCGCTGATGTTGGAGATGAACTGCGCGATGAGCTTGAGCACGCCGGTCTGCTCCAGGCCCGCAACGGAGATGAACAGGCCGATGAAAAACAGCAGCGTCTTGTAGTCCACACCGCGGAGGACTTCCTTCACGGCGGCGCCGCCATTGGTAAACACGGTCACGAGCAGCGTCAGGCACGCGACGATGACGCCGATGCACGAGACGGTCAGGCCGGTCTGCGCGTGCGTCACGAGCAGCGCGACCGCGATGAGAAACACGATCACATCCGCGACGAACGCCTTGCGGTTGGCGATGGCGGTCGCCGGAGCGGGGCAGACGGCGTCGGCCGGGCGGGCGGCCTCGCTCGCCTTGAGCGGCTTGCGGAAGCACAGCCAGAAGAAGATCAGCACGAACACAAAGCAGATGCCGATGATGACGCCGGTGTTTTTAATGAAGTCCGTGAAGGTATAGCCGAGCGCGGTGCCGATGATGATGTTGGGGGGATCGCCGCACATGGTGGCAGCGCCGCCGAGGTTGGCGCAGAAGACTTCCGACAGGATCATCGGGACAGGGTCAAAGCACAGGATCTGTGCCAGCTCCAGCGTGACGGTCGCAAGAAACAGCACGACCGTGATGCTGTCGATGAACATGGCCAGAAACGCGGACATGGCCATGAAGCACAGCAGCAGCGGCACGACGTGGTAGTGCGCGAGCTTTGCCAGCGACAGGCACAGCCAGCGGAAGAAGCCGGATTTGCCGAGGCCTTCGACCATGATCATCATACCGGTGATGAAGAAGATGGTCGACCAGTTGACGCCGGAGCTTGCGCTCTCCGAAGCGCCGTACCAGAAGTCGGCGCGGAAGATCGCATCAAGGTTCAGAGCATTTTTGATCGCGTCCCAGCTGTGCATGCAGATGCCGAACACGACCACGAGCACGAGGGCTGCACTGCCAAGGGTGACATACTGGCGCTCGAATTTGTCCATGATGATGAGCGCAAACATGCCGACGAAGATGACAGCTGCAAGGATTTGAGCAGTCATGGAAAGACCTTCTTTCTTGCTTGAAATTTGCGGGGAGTGCCGACGCAGAGGCATCGAAGAAAGAGGGTTGCTTCGCGGTGGTGTCCTTCCCCAACAGGAGAGGAATTTTAGCGCGCTCGGGAGCAAAAGTCAAGGGTTTTTCGCAAATCTGAGCGGGTTCTTATCAGACTTTTCAATGCTTGATATTACAGGCATTTATAGGCGATGATCGTCGCGCCGCCCTTGCCCTCATAGCGCTTGATCTGATACTTGTTCGGGAAGGCGGCCAGCAGCTCCGGCAGCTTGCTGTAGCCGTAGGCGCGCACGTTGAAATCGGGCTTGACGCGCTTGATGTACAGCCCCGAGGAGCTGACGTTGACAAAGCCGTCGGCGTCCTGATACTTCTCGGACGCGATGTGCAGCAGGTTGTGGATCTCGCCGATATTGGGCTTTTTCGGTTCCGGCTCGGGTTCGGGTTCCGGCGTCGGCTCCGGCTCGGCGGAAGGCGCGGCTTCGGCAGCGGGCTTTTTCGTGCTGCGGGTGGTCTTTTTCGTCTTGCGGGCGGGCTTTTTGGCCGCGGGCTCCGCGGCGTGCTCGGCGGCTGCCGGCTTTTCGTCCGCCTTGGACAGGTAGTCGATGAGGATGAAGTCGTCGCACGCATTTTTGAATGACTCCGGCGTCGTTGTCACGCCGGCGCCGATGATGTACAGGCCTGACTCACGCAGACGGATGGCCAGCGGCGTGAAATCGCTGTCGCTCGACACGAGCACGAGCGCGTCATACATATTGTTGTGCAGCAGATCCATGGCTCCGATGACCATGGCGATGTCGGTCGTGTTTTTGCCGGCAACGTAGTCAAACTGCTGCTCGGCGCGGATGGCGAGGCGCTTGAGCTCCGGCTCCCAGTTTTTCAGCGAGTCCTTGCGCCAGTTGCCGTAGGCTTTTTTCACGACGATGCGGCCGTAGGCCGACACCTCGTGCAGCACGGCCTCCAGCTTGGACAGCTGCGTGTTGTCCGCGTCGATGAGCACGGCGATTTTCTGGAAATTTTCCATAGATATTACTCCCAAACCGCTCTGTGGGCGGTGATTTTTTCTCCATTATAACGTTTTCGCGCGCAAAATGCAACGAAAGCGGGGATCATGCCCCGCTTTCCCTGCGCGCCCTATGCGCCCTCGTCCGCAGCCGCCGGGCGCTGGCGGCCGTTGGGGTCGATGCTCGTGTCGCCGGGGAGGATCATCTGCGAGATCGGGATGATGGAATACCCGTCGGCGATGAGAGCCTCAATGATCCCGGCCAGTGCCTCCGGCGTGTGCTCGGCCGCGTTGTGGAACAGCACGATGCTGCCCGGCTGCACGCGCGTGAGCACGCGCGAGGTGATCTCGTCGCTGCTCAGGCCCTTCCAGTCGAGGGAATCGACGTCCCACTGGATGACGTGCATGCCCAGGCCGTTGATGGTGCTCACGACCGTGTCGTTGTACTCCCCGTAGGGACAGCGAAACAGCGTCGGCCGCGTACCGGTGACGGCCTCAATTTTATCGGCGCAGGTGTTGACCTCCGTCTGGATCTGCTCGGCGCTCAGCTGCGCCATGTGCGGGTGCGTGGACGAGTGGTTCATGACCTCGTTGCCCGCGTCCGCGAGCGCCTTGACCGACTCCGGATATTTGTCCACCCATTCGCCCACGACGAAGAAGGTCGCGTGGACGTTGTACTTGTTGAGGATGTCGATGAGCATCTGCGTGTCCTCGTTGCCCCAGGCCGCGTCGAATGACAGACTCACGACGCGGTCGTCGCGCTGCACGCTGTAGATGGGCAGCACGCGCTTGGCCGCGCTCACGCCCACGATCGCGGGGCTGTTGACCGCCCAGAACATGAGCGCGATGGCCAGCACCATCGCGCACACGCTCAGCAGTTTCCGGTGTTTTCTGACGGCTTGCCGCACTTTGTACATTGCACCACCTCCGGCTTTCTGCCACCATCCTATGAGCAGGATTGACGCGGTATGCGCCGACTGGTTTACATAACTTCTGCCCATGCGCAGAAAAACGCCCGCACACGAAACGGTGTGCGGGCGCAAACGCTCAAAACAGACCGGTGATGCGGCCGTCGTCGTCGACGTCGATGTTTTCGGCGGCCGGGACTTTCGGCAGGCCGGGCATCGTGAGCACGTCGCCCGTGAGCGCGACGAGAAAGCCCGCCCCGGCGGACACGGTCACGCTGCGCACGGTCACGGTGAAGCCCGCGGGCGCGCCGAGCAGCGCAGGGTCGTCCGACAGGCTCGCCTGCGTCTTGGCGATGCACACCGGCAGGCCGCCGAAGCCGAGCGCCTCCAGCTCGCGGATCTGTCTGCGCGCGGCGGGCAGGATCTCCGCGCCCGCGCCGCCGTAGACCCGGCGCACGACAGCCGTGATCTTTTCCTCGACCGGTGCGTCGAGCTCGTAGGCAAAGCGGAAACGGTTCTCCGTTTCGCACAGGCGCACGACCTCGCGCGCGAGCGCCTCGCCGCCGCGGCCGCCGTCGGCCCAGACGGTGGACAGCACGACGTTGACGCCCAGCTCCCCGCACAGCTCCGTCAGCAGTGCGATCTCGCGGTCGGTGTCGGTGGGGAAGCGGTTGATGGCCACGACGCATGGCAGGCCGAACGTGTCGCGGATGCAGCGCACATGGTGCAGCAGGTTTGGCACGCCGCGGCGCAGCGCGTCGAGATCCTCCGTGCCGAGTTCATTCAGCGCCAGACCGCCGTGCATTTTCAGTGCGCGCACCGTCGCCACCACGACGGCGGCGTCCGGCCGCAGTCCGGCGAGCCGGCACTTGATGTCCAGAAACTTCTCCGCGCCGAGATCCGCGCCGAAGCCGGCCTCCGTCACGGCGTAGTCGCAGCGATGCATGGCCATGCGCGTGGCGAGCACGCTGTTGCACCCGTGCGCGATGTTGGCAAACGGCCCGCCATGCACGAACGCCGGCGTGCCCTCGAGCGTCTGCACGAGGTTGGGCTTGAGCGCGTCCTTAAGCAACGCGGCCATGGCACCCTGGGCCTTAAGGTCGCGGGCACGGACGGGCTCGCCGGCAAAGCTGTAGCCGACGACGATCTCACCCAAGCGTTCCTTGAGGTCGCTGATGCTCGTAGACAGGCACAGGATTGCCATGACCTCGGAGGCGACGGTGATATCGAAGCCGTCCTCGCGCGGCACGCCCTGGGCCTTACCGCCAATGCCGTCGATAACGTGGCGCAGCTGACGGTCGTTCATATCGACGACGCGCTTCCAAGTGATGCGCTTAACGTCAATACCGAGCTGATTGCCCTGCTGGATGTGGTTATCAAGCATGGCGGCCAGCAGGTTGTTGGCAGCACCGATAGCGTGGAAGTCGCCGGTAAAGTGCAGGTTGATATCCTCCATGGGGATCACCTGAGCCCAGCCGCCACCGGCAGCACCGCCCTTAACGCCAAAGACAGGGCCGAGCGAAGGCTCGCGCAGGGCCACGGCGCTCTTGACGCCGCGGCGACGCAGGCCATCGGCCAGACCGATGGTCGTGGTGGTCTTGCCCTCGCCCGCAGGCGTTGGGTTGATAGCGGTCACGAGGACGAGCTTGGCCTGGTGATCAGTCGGCTCGTTGAGCAGTGAATAGTCGACCTTAGCCTTGTCGAAGCCGTACGGAATCAGGTGCTTTACGTCGACGCCGGCGTTCTTAGCCACCTCGGTAATGGGCAGCGGCGTGACGGAACGTGCGATTTCGATGTCAGTAGGCATGGGCGGTCCTTTCGTTACCGAATGAGAAAAAGACCAATTCAGCATAGCACGGGCGCGCAATAGTAAAACACCCGTAACCGATGAATGGCGATATGTTTATCCAATGCTCAGCGATAGCCTACAGACTAGCCAAAACAAAGCGCCCTAAACGGTAGGTTCAATCCCCAGGTGCTCAAAGGTGCGAAGGGTTGCCTGACGGCCCTGCGGTGTACGAATCATCAGCCCGCACTGCAGCAGATAGGGCTCATAGACATCCTCGAGCGTGCCCGGGTCCTCGCCCACCGCGCTGGCAAGGGTCGTAAGTCCCACGGCACGACCGGAGAACGTCTTGGCGAGCGTCTCCAAAATGCGAATATCCATCCAGTCCAGACCGAGCTCGTCGATCTCGAAGAACTCGAGTGCCTGACGGCAGATATCGAGCTCAATGGGACCGTTGCCGCGCACCTGTGCGTAATCGCGCACGCGCTTGAGCAGGCGGTTGGCAAGACGTGGCGTGCCGCGCGAACGCGAGCCGATCTCGAGTGCACTGGGATGGTCGATCGTCACGCCCAGGATAGTCGCCGAGCGCGTCACAATCTGCGCGAGCTCCTCGACCGTGTAGTAATCCAGGCGATATGAAATGCCAAAGCGGTCGCGCAACGGGCCTGTCAACATGCCTGAGCGGGTCGTTGCCGCTACCAACGTAAACTTGGGAATATCCAGGCGAATCGAACGCGCCGCCGGGCCTTTACCGATCACGATATCGAGGGCAAAGTCCTCCATCGCGGGGTACAGGACCTCCTCGACCGAACGGTTGAGGCGGTGGATCTCGTCGATAAACAGCACATCACCCGGCTGCAAGTTAGTAAGGATGGCCGCCAGGTCGCCCGTGCGCGCGATGGCCGGACCACTCGTGGTCTTGATCTGAGCGCCCAGCTCGTTGGCGATAACGGTGGCCAGCGTGGTCTTGCCCAGGCCCGGAGGACCCGAGAAAATCACGTGGTCGAGCGTCTCGCCACGGCTCTGCGCCGCTTCGATCAACACGCGCAGGCTCTGCTTGATATGCTCCTGACCGCAGTAGTCGTCCAGTCGCTGGGGGCGCAAAGTGCGGTCGACATCGAGATCCTCGGCCGTCAGCTCCGAGCCCACCATGCGCTCGCCGTGCGCCATGGATGCCGCCGGCGAGTTGCCGGGCGTCGCCCACAGGTCCTGAGAGTCATCGGCTTCCCACATCACGCATCCATTCCGAGTCGCTTAAGCGCCGCGCCGAGCAGATCCTCGACACGCATATTCTGCCCATCATACCCGCTCAGGGCAACATCGGTCTCCTGCGGGCTAAAGCCCATGGAAAGGAGCGCCGCACGGGCGTCATCGATGGCCGAGGGAGCGGCAGCGGGCACGGGCATCGCAACCTGGCCGGGAATCACGTCGACCGGCACAAAGCCCTTGTCCTTGGCAAAGGTGCTCTTGAGCTCCAGGATCAGACGCTGAGCTGTCTTTTTGCCCACACCGGGCACCTTGGCCATGCCCTTGTCGTCCTCGGCCATCACCAGCGAATACAATTGCCCCACGGTATAGGTGGAAAGCACGGCGAGCGCCAAGCGCGGGCCAACGCCCGAGACAGACACGAGCCGATCGAACATCGTGCGCTCATCCTTTGAGGAAAAACCGAAAAGTGTCATGGCGTCCTCGCGCACCTGCATACGCGTGTAGAGGCGGACCTCGCCGCCGGGCGTCGGCAACGTGGCCGCAGTGCTACCCGAGATGCCGAGTTCAAAGCCAACGCCCGACACGTCGACGACAGCGGAGCTCATCGTGGCCTCGACAAGCGTTCCGTGGAGCTGGGAAATCATCAGTATCCGGTTCCTCTCTGTTGATAGAACTCGCCACCGGTAAGGGCGCGGGTGCGGCTGAGGTTTACGTGGCAGATGGCACAGGCCAGGGCATCGGCGGCATGGTCGGGATGCGGGTCGTGATCGAGCTGCGTGAGCGTGCGCACCATATAGGCGACCTGCCGCTTATCTGCGGCACCGGTACCCACCACAGCCTGCTTAATCTGCATAGGCGTGTACTCGCCGATCTCGAGTGCGCATTCCGAAAGCGCCACGAGTGCAGCGCCGCGGGCATGCGCCGTAGGAATGGCCGAGCGAACGTTGGCGCCAAAGTAGATGCTCTCGATGGCAGCGGTATCGGGTCGATAACGCTCGACGACACCCTTAAGGTCATGGGCGATATGCGACAGGCGCACCGCGAGCGGACTTCCGGCACTGGTCTCGATGCAGCCATAGGCACGGCAGCGAACCTCGCCACGCCGCTCCTCGATAATCCCCCAACCCGTATGGGCCAAACCGGGGTCAATGCCCAAGATAACCAAGCCAACCTCCCCTCGCCACAAGTACGGCGCAAGACAAGGCCTCGCGCACTATTCACGAACGTCTGTTCTAGAATAACACAACGGGGCCAAGCTGCTTAGTTGAAGTATCGGGGTTGGGAGCGAATCCCATCCCCAGTTTAGTTCTGCGAGAAGAATGGGAACTGTCGGGGATCCACCGGCGGATGCGGCATCGGTCCGCCCTGGGGCCCACCCTGCGGGCCACCCTGGCCGCCCATCATCTTATCGATGGCGTCCTGAACCTCGCCCTCGAACTTTTTCATTCCCTCGTGCAAACGACGTTGACCGTCCTCAGAGCGCAGCTCCTCCATCTGCTCGGGCGAGATACCCAGTAGCTCACCCAGCACGCCCATCATCTCGTTTCGCATGCGCTCGCTCGTATCCTCGTCAGCAAAACGGCGCACCTCGGCGCGCGCCAGCAAATCGACCGTCATACGCTCCTTGCCGTTAAGCCCCAGGTCGGACCACGCGAGCATGTACGGCCAGGAGCGCTCGGCAAACGAACGGGACGAAACGATCGGCGCCGTCGGCAACATGCGGCGGGCAGCCTCGCCCTGACGCACGAGCATCAGCAGCAGCGAGCAGGCCTCAGGCTTGCCAGCGGCCATCGGGATGTCGTCGAAAGATCGATTGCGGTCCACGTGCGCCTCAAGCGCGCCATCGATCTCACCCGGCTCGACCCCGCCGAGCAGCTGTGCCGCGCGGTCGAGCATATCGACCGGACCGTCGAGCGTCGAGAGCGCCTGCGCCAGCACGCGCTCCATACAATCTTCCACCGCGTTGAGCGTCACGAGCTCTTGGGGCACCACGGCAGACGCGCGGTTGCGCACACGCGCCACAAACTCAAGCGTCGACAGGTACACATCGCCAAAGGGCGCGCAATCGCCCTGGTAGCCGCCGCAAAGCGCCGGCGCCGCCAGCGCGTACTCGGTTTTGGACAGCGGACTCAACGCCATCGCACCCAGCTCGAGCGCCGTATCCTCCAGCATGAGGCCCAGCGTGCGAGAGCGCAGGCGCTCGGCGACACATCGCGGTCGAGCACGCGCGCGGCATCCGGCGCATCGCGCTCAACCGTGCGAATATGCAGGCGCTCGGCAATGGCGCGAACGGCGGCACAGCGAGCAGCCTCGGCCTCCTCCTGCGCCGGCGTAAAGATGCGGTTGCGCCCCAGCACCAGGCCAATCACATTACGCGGGCCCAGAGCGTCGACGGCCAGCGCCGCCAGCAGGGACGACGGCAA
>ERZ835880.1894-NODE-1894-length-15374-cov-3.948887_pt1 | contig 15374 bp, 15 predicted proteins | sample MGYA00519944_ERZ835880 | MGnify/ENA primary metagenome ERZ835880 (study PRJEB31850, sample SAMEA3708787) | human gut metagenome | biome: human gut; feature: human-associated habitat; material: faeces | place: China | collected 2014 ... | reverse complement strand
CTTTGTCGTCTCTCTCGCAAGTCTAGGATGCATTGCATGATCAAAACTATCCACAGCAAAAATGCCCGGTGCATCAGGGTGCAATGCCAAGCAAAGAAGAAACAGAACATACAACGCTCCTTCACTGGCATCGTAAGCGGTAAAGCTTGTTTTTGAAGTCAAATATCGATCTTGGAACTCCAAAATTCTTCTCGTCGTCGGAACAGCAGCATTTACGCTTGACTTTTTAGGTGCAGTCACATCAAACCCACTTGCCCAATCGATCAGTTCCAAGACTTCATCCAGTGGAAGATTCTGCAAGTAGCTTTCACCGTCTTCATCTTGCCTCATGATTTCTTCAATTGCCTCTGCAAGTCTGCCTCCGCACAAACCGATAGGATTAACCTGATACGGATCAGGGAGCGTTCCTCTCAATGCTTGTGTGTTAGGTTGATAAATCGCATAGTTCTTAAACTTCTCAATTTCCGGTCTAACCTCAGCAAGTTCTTCATTAGGTTCGAGCATCAGTAACCCTACATACGGATCATATGTTGTTTTTGATGCACCGCTTCTTCCCCACAGTGTTTGATTATTTACAGTCAATTTTTCCGAATGATAACGCCACATGTCTCGTCTGGCTGAATCCGATTCATTTGGAACATTCAAATTGACTCCATATTGATAGTCCTTTTCATTTTGTCGCCAAGACACATCAAAATTGATGGTTGGTGCTTTTCTCCTTAAATCGGAGAATGCCGACTTATAAAGTCCCGGAACACTAAGACGAATACCTTTCCGCTGCATACTTGCGTTATCTACTCGATCTGTCATAGCAGCACAAAGCAAACCAATAGCCTCAAGGATTGTTGTTTTTCCAGAGCCATTTGCTCCAATAAAAACATTTACACGTCCCGGCTCAAACGACACCTCTTCCAATGTCTTGAAATTTTTAAAAACTAGCTTTTTAATGTTCAAAGCACTCACTTCCTTCATAAAGCCAGCTCAAGCTTAACATAAGCTTTGCCATGTTTCAAATTAAGTATACCAGTTTTCTAAAATAATTACAAACTTATTTTAGAATTTTTCTTCGTTTTGAAAATTTGTACTCGATATACAGGTTTCTTTTGTCTTTCCATAATAAAGACCCTCCTAACGATATTTATTGCATCACAGAAAAGCCTTCTAAACATTATTTTACAGAAAAGTTTCATACTCTCGTAAATGATGCTAATGATGGCATAATATCAACTCCGCGAATCAAAATGGCAGGGATTCGTATACTGTTATTTTTCGTTTTTTCATCCAAACGTGCATCTTCCATCTGCCCAACAATAAATCAACTCTTTCAAAAACTCCCTGTACTGTGTCTCAATTTTCTCTTCTTTCACATCATCTCCCGTCTTTTTTCTGTACACTGCGATGTAATGAATCACTGCCTTTCCACCCTCTGAATTAATAATACGATCTATAATTTCCTGACTCTTTTCATCAATTGGACATCCAATGAATTGATCCATAAACGCTTTGATTCCTGCCCCATAATCCCATAATGGTATCTCCGGATACTTCGCCAGCATTCCAATCTGTGCATGATATTGTTCTTCTGCATTTTCAATTCCAAGCATCGGATATTCTTCCATTCCAATCATAGCCACATATCCCTTCGGATCATGGCTCCGCTCTACTTCTTTCCAGAATTCTTTAAATATTCTCTTTTTCGTCTGTGAATCTATCTGTACTCCGTGTGTGTTACTGTTATGAATGCTGAATTCCATCCTTCTTTCGTCCATACTTACAAGAGACATTCTGTGGAAAACCGGAAACAGTTCACTTATATATGTCGTAAATGGTCTCCTTAAAACAATCGTCTCTTTATTCAGCATATCTTTTGCAACTTCAGATAATGGTCTGATTCGATAAAACAGTTTCCAGTTAAGATAGGACTCTGTGCAGAATTTACGCCATACTTTTTTCTCTTTTTCTCCAATCGGGCAGTTTTCCCCTGGTATGTCTAATACAATTTCAGGAATCCCTGAAAATCTCAGGAATATTTCCAACGGTTTTACATTTGAAAAACAGTGCTCTGCTCTCCATTCCACAAACACTTTATCCAAAGCCGAATTCGGCAGGCAATATTTCCATCTAATAAAATCCGGAACTCTGTTCCTGAATTCCGGTCGCCATCGAATCAACCCGCTTATGGCACTCTCCTCTACGCACTGATACATATCTTTTGTAAATTTCCATTGCGAGCAGAACGGAAATGCTTTTTGATAAAATTGAAAGCTTTTCTGCGTAATCAAATTTTTATATTCAAACAACGTATTTTTTTCGTTATCGTCAAAATTCACTTTTTCAAACGCAACATAGGAAAATCCAATTCCTGCAATCTGCAGAAAATGCCACAGCAGAGTTCTCATCTGCTGATCAAAATACGACTGTTGAAAGGATTCCCCGTGCATTCCGTTCCAATCCATTTTCCATCTTTTAATCAACTGATCTGCAAGGCAAAATATATGCTGCACCTCTTCCATCCCAGACTCTGGATCCCACAGTTTTATGCTTTTATCTAACATTTTTACAATTAAAAAATATGGCAGTATCTTTCTGGTAAGCATTTTATGGTTCCACCACTCTGGCACTCCCCAATATTTTTTCTTAAGTTCACAGCCCTCTGTCCATATTTCTTTCAATGATATCTCTTTCTTCTGATAAATTCTATTTGCCATTGCATCAATATCATTTGTGAGATTTCTAATATCATTGTCTTGATAAAATTCATCCAACATGAAAACATATATTCTTTTTGCAAATGCAGTAGCCTCTTCCACAACGCTTTCCAGTTTTCTGCGTGCTGCCAGAGATAATTTCATTCTTGCTGCGTCCACCCAATCATTTCCTGCACCATCCAGCACATCCATCTGATTCAGATATAAGCTGTCACTGCATTTGCCAGATTCCATCCTTTCTGTAAGACGAATCCCCTTATAGCAAACGTTATTTCCTTCCATGCTCTCCATTCCAAAACTTAATGCACAATCCTTCTCCCGATCCCACACCATTATCGACCGGTAGTCATCTGTAAACGCAAAATGATATCGTTCTGACTCGACAGACTGATCAATCAATTGATTTTCTTTTTCTGTTCTGCTCAGTTCATTGTACCAGGTCGACTGCGAAAAAGCTGGTATTCCATAATCCTGATCCGCATAGATGGAAACCATAGGTGTTACGCACCACGTTTCCATTATCTTTTTAATTTCCTTTTGTATTCCATCATTTACATTTTCGAGAAACAATTTTCCACCATTACTTCCGGTTACCCATTCTTTCAGTTCTTCCGTTAACAGAAACGAAAAACTAAATTCTGATCCCCTTTGCAGAGTCTGATTCGTTTTCTTGCAAAATGCATAACCACCTTTTTTCCCTGAATATAATGTCATCTCATTTGCCTTGTTCTCACTATCGGACTTAGTTCGTATCGTCAGGGAATCTGTTACTGAAAATACCGTATGCAGTCCAATTCCAAATGCCCCTGTCGGTCTCAGCCATTCCGGCATTCTTTTGATTTCATCCTGGTATTCTTTTCGTTCCGGCCAGCTTCGTCCTGTTGTCAGAATATTACGTTTAAACTCATCCATGCTGATGCCAATCCCTTTATCCCGAATCGAAAAATAAACTTTTCCCGTTTCACGACTATAGTCTGTGTGAATCATAATCGCATGTTCCTCAAAAATATTGGGATATGCTCTTTCTACATCAAACGGCGATGTTTTTTCATTAAATTGAAAGCCATACGCAGACAACGTCCTGTATAACTGCATCTTTGTTGCGTCCAGTGCATTCTGTATCAGTTCTCTCACAAAAATCAATTTATTATTCTGGTAAATGCTGATATCTTCAATCAGTTTAAATGCCTTTTCAGATGAGAAAAGAAACTTCAGATTTTTATGTGTAGATTCAGATTCCTCTCCGTCAATCAAAATCTTATACTTCAGTTCAGGAACAGAAATAAACTTTTTCTCTGGAAATAATTCCATTGAATGCATCTTTCCTGCAGTAACCTCCTGCTCCAGCCAGGATTTCCAGTTAATATGCTCTTTCACCGTATTCTGAAATATATTTTTCAGCGCAGAATCCCGTTCTGCTTTCTCCATATGTTTCAGCCAGTTCTCTTCACATTCCCTCTGAATCATATCATAACAGACATTGGCAACAACTACTATCCCATCCGAAGATATATGTAAAGTCTCTACACTCTTATGTTTGAAATAATGTGCAAGATTTTCTTCTCCGAGATTGCCGAATACTTTGATTCCAACACCATTAAAACGATTATTATCCATATCACATAAATCGCCCATACGGATCAGATATGCAACCATTCTCGGATGGAATTCTTCAACACCGAATGAATCTGCCAATGGCATTTCTTTTAAAATATCCTCAAACGACCAGTTGTGCGCCATGGATATCCGATAGATGTTATGAATAATTCTGTCTGGCAGGAATGAATCATCTATCGACAGTAATGAACCAAATTCACTTGTTCTGGCATCTGTCACATGCTTGATTCTCTGGCCATGTCTTGGGCGGAAATACTCCATCAGAATCACAGCAACAGAACGGCGTACTTCAAGAACCGAACATCCTTCTCCTTTTTCTGCCTTATCAATCTTCCGCGCAGCTCTTCCTACTTCATCTTCTCTCTTTCTGGCAGAAGTGAGAAAATCCTGAAATCCCTCCGTTTCCCATAATTGTTTCACTTCTTCGTCCGAATACAGCATTCCTGTATCATGCATATAAGCACACATTAAGATTAAAAACGTATCAATGCCCGACATTTTCTTAATCGTCTTTTGTCCAAGAATCTTTTCGATCGCTGAAATAATATTCATGGAATGAACGGCATCGTGCGTACTATAAGTGGGAAACGATGTAACGACAGAGCCGATATATCTTATAACTTTCTGCTTCTGAATATTGAATACACTTTCCAGATTTTTTACAGTTTCATCATATTCTGCTATCTTGTGCAGATGCGTTTCTAAGGTGATTCGTCTGGTTTTCATTTGTATTTTGCCCCTTTACTATCAAATATGTTTTCTCGTATAACTAAAAGATTTTCCCATATAATTTTTGCATATATTCACCTATACCGGCTTCGCCACCCGTTTCACATCGGTATCATATTCTTGATTTGTCACATCTGATCTTGTATATCTTTCCTCTTCTGTTCCATCACACAATTTTACTTCAATGTGCATTCCTAACGCCGAAGCGTATTTTTGCAGCACGACCAGTGTTGGAACCCTTTTTCTGCTCTCCAGCCGCGCCAGATTCGGTGCAAGAATTCCCGTCATATCCGCTAAGTCCTGCTGTGTCAGCCCCTGCCTGCGTCTCTCCTCTATAAGTTCTTCTATCACTTTGGACGATTTCTGCAAAGTGATCGTTTGAATCGCTTCCGCATATGCTTCCAACCGCTTCGCACGAGCTTCTTTTTCTCTTTGGTAATCCTTCTTATTCATTTCAATATCGTAATCCATATATTTTTCCTCTCGCATATATTATATAGATCATATCATAAATGATAGGATTTTTAAAGTCTCCTAAAAAATTTTATATTTTCTTCAAGCATATCTTCTCTTCCCTTCTTCTGTTTTTTATTGCCTCGATCATTTTTCTTTTCCTTCACTTCTTTCGGCACATCGATCAGTCCGAAGCGATAGAACATCCCATAGATGTAAGTCACACCCCGGATGTCACTCAGAGCCTTTGGTCGTTCAACTACTTCTCCTACCTTTTTGATATTCCCCAGTGCCAGCAGCACAGAACTCCACGCCAGGCTTTTGCTCTTCCCTCGGCGGTCGATCCACAATTCCTTTGTATATTCGCCGCTTCTGCCCTTTCGTATTTCATAGGTAAAGGGTAAGCCGGAATAGGTTTTAAATTGCACACCACAATAAAGCAAGACCGTCTCCCACAGGTGCTCCTCTGTCGGCTCTGATCTCAGTTTTCTTATCGCTCTGTATCTCCGCTGCCGCTCTGCTCCAACACTGATTTTTTCTTTTTCTGCTGTACTTGGGAAGTACACACCTTTTTTATATGGCAGGTACGAGGTAACGGAGGCTTTGGAAAGGTTAAGCTCTTTTGCGGTTGAGAGTATGGAGGTTTTGTAGTCTTGTGTTTCTCGACACTCCTCAAATGTATCCTGTACCTTCTCGGCCACATCCGATTCATACACACCAGCCGTAATGAGCAGCTTCCGTACCTTTATTGGATTTAATCCCAGTTCTTCACCGATGGCCTGCAAGGACATCTCATAATCATAAAGTGCCACAGCTTTTTCCATCTGCTCTTTCAGATTCCTCCCGGCATCATACTCCGGCTTCAGCTTCTTCCGGCCACCGCCGGGCTTCCGGGGTTTATATGCTCTTTTCTCTCCCATAATTACTCGTGCAGCTCCAGCGGCAGTCTGTCCGGATCATGGAAGAAAGTCATCTTTTTGCCGGTATAATCATCAACTCGAATCGGCTCACATTCAATCCCTACCTCCGCCAGCTCTTTCACCGTCCGCTCCACGCTATCCACGCAGAACGCAAGATGACGTAGGCCACAGGCTTCCGGGCGGTTCACACGCTTCGGAGGATTTTCCTCAGCGAAAATCTCCAACTCCGTAAGTTCATTGACACGAAGATCAATCTTCCAGTCCTTTCGCTCTGGGCGATAGTTTTCTCTGATGGCAGAGAATCCCAGCTTGTTCACATAGAAATCCTTAGCTGCTTCGTAGTCAGATACGATGATTGCAATGTGATGTATTTTTGATAGGTTCATTTTTCTCACGCTCCTTTTTATTTTCGTTATAAACTATATAACGACTTTCAAAATATACCGCGTGAACTCCTGAAGTTCAGTTTGTCCACACGGCATTTCTTTTTTTCTTGGATTCTTGTTTATTTCAGCTTTTCAAGGATCTCATCAGCGCTCATGCCTTCGGCAAGCAGCTTTTTCAGAACGGTCTCTGCTTCTGCCTTTTTTGCTTCTTCCGCAGCTTTGGCATCTGCCTTCGTCTTTTTTGCCTCCAGTTTGACAATCTCCTTGTCGATAGCTTTCAGAGAATCAACATTGGCAGTAATGGATGCGATTTCAGTAGAAAGTGCTTTCCTCTCGGACTGTTTTTCTACGATCTGGAATGCAAAATCAGCAGTCACAGTTTTGGGCTTATTCTTGCTGCCTTTGGTTCTGGGCATTTTGGGCTACCTCTTTCTATTTCAATTTTCTACTATTGAGTTTATTTCACTATCTTTTTTCTGTTTTGGAACAAACCGATTAATCCGTACAAGAAACATAATTGGTATAATACTTCAGCTTCTTGTCAAAAAGCCTACTTTCGAGCCGCATTGGAAGCGTTTCATCATTACTAGGGTCAAAAGTGTTTTCAAGCAACGAAGCTTCCAATGAGTAAAGTCCTGAAAGAGCAGTTAGAACATTTTGAAGGCTAGCATTTTTATAATTATCTCCATTATTCCCAGCTCGATCATGTTTAGCACCATTATACGCATTCCACCAAGCCGGAGTCCCTGCGTTTTCTTCCAAGATGAATCTTTTCGCTTTTTTATCGGGATTGATCCTAATGCGGTAATTCTTCCACGGCTGAAGTTTAATCTTATTCCTAAATACAATAGATTCTTCAACAAGCTTCGGATTGTTTTTTGTCACATAGAACCACCATTCATTTAAACCTGTACGTTTATCAGCTTTGAATGATGGCTCACAGATACCGGCATAAGCTTTTCCAACCACATCAATTTCACTGCAAATTGTCTGAAAGAGCATCATATACTCCATTGAGTATACCATTCCATTACTCAAGTCAAATTCTACATAGCGTTCTGTTTCTAGGAATCTGTTTTCCAATGCCAAGTAATATTTCCAGTATTGACTCACTAAATCTTGAAATGTCAACATTACGGTTACTTCTCCGTTATTTTAATTTTATAACCCTTTTTCATTCATGGCCGGAATCCACTTTTCATTGCTTTTCACCCAATATTGGGTTATGTTGGTTTTATTCAGTGCTTTACTATATTTATCGTAAACATATTCTACCTGCCGAATAGTCCCATCATATTCATCAAATACCGATAATCTTGCTCCATTCTTTCGTATGTCATATAAATTCAATCCGTATTGATATTTGCGCTCTCTTATCGCGTTTTTCACACGGTTTGAATCCTCATTAGCTTTCGTAGATTTCTTTTTCACTTCGCAATAGAAAATATTATTTTTCGTTTTCCTGACATGTAGCAGAATATCCGGCGCAATCCATCCATTTACATCTTCTGGGTGTGGACGCTTAATATCATTTCCTTCTCTATTATATTCCAAGTCAACGCAGGCATCTTTTTTAAATCCGCCGTCATATTTGTGTTGTAAATATATAGCCAACCTGCCCGCAATTGATCTTTCCTGCACATCAGTTTCGAATAAGGCGATATCTTTTTCATAGAGCATCTGGAACGCATATTCCCAAAGCCTTACCAGCTCATTGTACTCCATAACTATCCTCCTCCATATACTTTGCCTCTTAGCCACATTACTGTGTTGCCTGCCGCTCACCACGAAGAGGTGTGCAAAGTTTCGAGCAGCGTAGGCTGTGAGAATCTTCTCCAAGTCTTGTGAAAATCTTCCCACAGCCTTATTTTTCCCTCATGTGATTTCCTTCTATTGTGTCCTTGGAGGTGTAAATCACATGAAATATATTGCTGGTTTCGAGTATACAGATGACGAATGGGATACTATGGATAAGACAGCCCGCCGAAAGGTATCTGAAGTCATCCTTGATTTGCTTTTGTCGCCTACCTACCTACCGAAATACAATCAGTGCTCTTATCCTCTCTGCCCACAGTGCAAGATCACAATGGTGCGTGAGTATCAACGCTTCTGTGACCGCTGCGTCCAACAGTTGGACTGGAGTAAATTTGAGGATGCCAAAGAGGTATACATAGGGTGGGACGGTGTGAACAAGGCTTATCTGCCCTGAGTATATCACAGATTAGAGAATAAGTCCGCTTTATACGTTTTTTGCATCTCTTTTAAATATGTGCTAACCTTTTTCATCAGCGCTATTTGGTTTGGGAAATTACAAGATGCTGCTTTTCTCCCCCCTGCAAACGGATCCGGATTCTTTCTGTAGTAATTAATTACATCATCAAAGAGTCCTAAATATATCCCCATTGTATCGCCGTCTAAATTTTGTATTGCGTATTCTTGTATCTTTGGAATTAAAATGTCTGGAACTTTAACACCCGTTAACGCAACCAATTCATGCGTAATTAAATTAGTATATCCTCCAAAAACCGCTATGTTGCTTTCACATAGCTCAATTCCTAGTTCCTCAGAAGCCTCCTTCTGCATATTTTCAATTACAGAAAGCATTCTAAAATCATTAAGATCCTTATCAAAAACAACCGGCAAATGTCCCCCTGCACCCAAAAGTTCAATAACAGGTCGATCCATAGATCCGTCCCAACCAGCAACTCGCCTGTTGAACACACAAATAATATCACCCATTTGTAACTGCTCTATCGATTCATTAAATGGAAGCCAAAATCTGTCAAATTCATGCTTTCCGTATATTTTTTTTCTGCTTTCGCTTTTTATCCACTGTAGAATTTCACCATGCACTATCTTTGACACAAAAACCCCTTGTGTATTTAGATGCCATAGGATGTCTTTTCTGCTCTCCGCATATGCCAACGGAGTAAGTACATTAGTACACTGATATTTGATATTAAGCGCATCAGATACTTGAATTACTCGAATTAAATCAATCCTCTTTTTGTCCCATTTTTCTGATATGCCTTTTAAATCAAATAAATTATCTTCTGAAAATTCATACCGGACTGTTTGTGGCAAAAGGAAGACATCTTCTTTATATCTTTGGCTTTCCTCAAATGACTCAATTCGAGTTAATGACTTTAATTTATCTGCGCCATTTAAATATCTCATTAGATTTTCTCCTTTCATTTAAAAAGCAATTTAGTCCCCACACAAGATATGCTGTCGGATATGTATAATTTCCAAGACCATGTCTCTCCATTTTCTCTGGAATATAATACATTTCATCAGGTGTTTCATTATATAAGCTACTCTTTAGTATCAACTCAATTCTTTTTACACACTTATTCATCTGATAAATCTTCAAATTTCCATACTTATATGCTAATGTCAATGCTTCTATCGCATATCCAATCAAAATATGATTCCACGGTGCTTTTGCAACACCCATATTTGCCTTTTTAATTCCAATAAGTGTTTCCACCTCATAATCTATACCTTTATTAACAAATTGTTCGAATACATATTTAATCGCCTCATCAACTTTATATCTTTGCATTATTCTTTTTCTTAAGTTTGGTTCCAATTCATAATAAAGGACAATAGCCATAGCTGTAGGTGTCAATCTACTACTATCTTGCTGTGAGAATCCGAATTTTCCAAACTTAGAATGCTCGTAAAATTCCAATATAAATTCCTTGAATTCACGTGTATCGCGTGTTGAATATTGATTCAATGCTCGTAATGCCCAAATACTGTTCACATTACTGCAATCTTCAAAACTCGGTTTTTCCATAAACACGCCCCAACCATATTTACATCTTGAATTCCACAATCTTCTTGCCAAGGCATCATACTTATCATGCCAAATCTCATAGTCTACTTTACCCTTTAACTCCCCCATTAAATATAATATCATTGAAGTGCAGACAACTGTTTCTTTTCCAAGCGATTTGCTACAGAGTCCCCTTTCATTGACCTCAAGATTTATTTTACTTAATGTGGACCGGAACACCTCATTTTTATACATTCCAGATTTATATAAGGCGATAAGTGCCTCGCACGTATTTGCATTTTGAGTTTCCGTTGCCTTATCCACAGCTCCCCAATGACATGGCATATTTACTAGCCAATTATTCAATTTTCGAACAATCACTTTATATTGTTTATCTATCGGTCGAAAATCCCCGATTTTACTCTGAATCAATTCAAATGCTACTTCTACCAATGGTGTCACAAAATACCAATTCATGAGATATAATACCCCTGCTGGAGTCACAAGAGCAATCGCATCAAGAATATCTGTTTCAGTTCTAAATATAAGACAAATAAAATCACGTAATAAAGTCAGCAAATTATATTGAAGTAATGTCCATATTTCTAAAGCACTTACCAACAACGTGACAAAAACTTTACGTCGTTTCAGATCAACATCCATAAAAAACTCAACCCCTTCCTTTTTTCATTTAATACCGCCGCCGCTTTATACTTCTTCTGCCGCCTTGGATTTTCCTATTCATACATAGTTTTAGTGACGTTTCTCTGCTTTAGCTGTAGGATGCCCTTCTCTCTTTGTCTATCGCCTGCCATACGGTGATAATCCGATATTTTTCTTGAATCTTTTCCTTCATGGCAGCTGTATTTTCTTAATCATTTTAGTTCACTTACATCATTTCTAATATTAATCAAAAAGGACCTGCCGGTAATCACATTATTAACAACTGCCTTTGCCAAGTTCATCGCATCTATGTGCTGCTGATCATAACTAAAATGAACGTCATATACAAATTTTATAGCTCTCACTTTTATGCTAATATTATCATACTCGATAAAAGCATTGTCAAACTTCTCTGTGTGAGTTAGATTTTTGCCTTCGTCTCTACTTGGTAACTTATCTATAAATGTCTTTAATGAGTCTTTACGCTCGTCCGTCTGTCCCTTATTTGCAACTACAAAAGTACAGTCTGATCTTCCATGGAAGCTTGAGAGGTTCTCGGCTGTAACTCCATTAGCATTCGCCCAATCCAAATCCACATATAATATAGGTCGAACATTGATTATACTACGCAAAATGTACTTTATGTATATGTCTTTGATGCAGCCATCCCAATCGCTCTCCAATGGTTCACGGATTTGCATTAATTGAATTCCATACGTCTTAGCCACATTTATTGCACCAGTTTGAAACCCATTTCTTGATGCAAAGATACCTTGAATGTCGTTTCCTATATCCAGAAGAGTTGAACGAAAAGCCTCAATCTTTTCTGCCGTAACCGGATTTTTATAGTCTTTGCATTCAACCGCCACTCTGTATGTTACTGTACCATATGAAAATTGCCAATAAACATCAATCTGATGTTCTCGACTAATTCCCTTCAACTTGACATTGTGCTGCACTATAGCATTGCTCAGGCCATCGTTTGCATTCAGCACCTTGTACACATCTTGAACAAAGCGTTCGTATTCTTCTCCTTGTTTAGACATAAGGCTTTCCTCGCTGTGCACGATTTTATAGTTTATACATCACTCTTCACATCTTAGCCGTCAAATGACGTTGCCTACTGCTCACCGCGTAGAGGTGTGCAAAGTTTTGAGCAGCAATGGGAACTCGCGCTCCCACAATTCATGTAGTTTCCTCTATGATATTACATGGAGGTGTAAATCACATGAAAAATAAATTAGATCGGTTCGATGATGACTGGAAGTGAGATGTACTGCCCACACGGATGCTATATGAGCTTCTGCTCTCCCCTACTTACCGATGGCCTTGGAAAGTAAAAATTGTATGCTCGTATAGGTGGGGTGCTGAGTTTCCAAAGTGTCCACGATGCGGAACCACCATGGAGCGTGAGTACCAGCTCTTCTGCAACCACTGTGGTCAAAGACTGAACTGGAGTGGGTTTGATGATGTAGAAGTACGGTACATAGGGTGAGATGGGGTTGAAGAGGCTGAAGATTGATTTCTGGTACTTTTATTTTACTCCGCTGTGATAAAATCCGCAAGGTTAAACCTTATATCCCTTTTCGCAAATCACATTGACTACTTCGTCCACATACTTCTGGCAGGTATCATGGTCAGGTGCTTCCACCATCACACGTACGACCGGCTCAGTGCCAGACTCACGCACCAGAATACGGCCGGTATCGCCCAGAGCCTCAGCAACTTTAGACACTGCTTCCTGCACAGCAGGATCATTCTGTGCAGCCTTCTTATCGGTCACACGAACATTCTCCAACACCTGCGGATAAATCTTCAGCGGTGCGGCCAGCTCACTCATTGGCTTCTTCTTCGCCAGCATGACTTCCATCATCTTCAGACTGGTCAGGATACCATCGCCGGTGCTGGCATATTTGGAAAAGATGATATGACCACTCTGCTCACCACCGATACGACAGCCGTTCTTCGCCATGTACTCGTATACGTACTTGTCGCCCACAGCAGTCTTGGCGTAACCGATACCTTGCTCATCAAACGCTTTGTACAGACCAAAGTTGGACATGACAGTCGTAACCACAGTATTGGTCAGCAGCTTGCCATGCTCTTTCATATAGCAGCCATAGATATACAGGATATGGTCGCCAGTGATGACATTACCCTTCTCATCCACGCACAGGCAGCGGTCAGCGTCACCATCGAAGGCAAAGCCAACGTCCAGGCCCTTCTCCACCACGAACTTCTGCAGACCCTCAATATGCGTAGAGCCAGCATTGGTGTTGATGTTCGTGCCATTCGGTTTGTTATTTATGACATAGGTATCAGCACCCAGGGCATCGAAAACGCTCTTAGCGATATTCCAGCTGGAACCATTGGCGCAGTCCAGGCCGACCTTGACACCTTTGAAGGAATAGATACCCAGAGAGATCAGATAACCCATGTAACGGTTGCGTCCGGCCACATAATCCACAGTGCAGCCGATATGCTCACGATGAGCGAAAGGCAGCTCCGGCCAGTCCTTGTCAAATACATGGAGCTTGCCATCGATGTAGTCCTCTACCAGCAGCAGGGTCTCCTCCGGCATTTTCTCGCCGTAGCAGTCGATCAGCTTGATGCCGTTATCATAGTAGGGATTGTGGCTGGCAGAGATCATGATGCCACAGTCAAAGTCATCCACACGAGCAATGTAAGCCACAGACGGCGTGGTCGTAACGTGCAACAGATAAGCATCTGCGCCAGAAGCAGTCAGACCAGCGACTAGGCTGTACTCAAACATATAGGAGCTGCGGCGGGTATCCTTACCAATGACGATACGAGCAGGATCGGTGTCACCATTGCGCTCACGTAGCGCATTATAATACCAGCCCAGAAAACGACCTACTTTGTAGGCATGCGCATTTAACAAATCCTCAAATATCGAATTCAAACCAACAAAAATTCTATATGACTCAATATCATTTTGAAATCCCCGATTATATCAGTATGGTTCAAGATATTTTGCATACTCATCATAGTATTTTCCTAATCCAACACACTTCAAAATCATTTCCATTTGACCCGTTTTCACTTTCACAAATGGTGGTTTATCATATATTGCGCTTATTTGAGCCAAAATAATTTCCTGACTGTTATTCATTCCATGCTCCTCGATATTATTTTTATCCAGTTATATAAGCCCCACAAGAACTCAATCACTTTTGAACCAAATTGAGTTTTGTGGGGCTTTTTATCTCTACGTTTTATACAGCCTGCAACGGGGTATTTTCCATTATCTTCTTAAACTGTTCGACTGTCATATTGGCTTTTTCTGCAGCGCGCTCTGGCTTCAAATCTCCCTCTCGGACGAGCTGCACAAGCATTCCTATCTCCCCAATACTAATGCCCTCTCTCCGGCCTTCTTCTCTTCCCTCGGCCTTAACACCTTGACTAAGATTGCACATAGTCCGAATCAAACTCCGTCTGAGTTATCGTGTGGGCAAGCTGATTTTCTACCGTGTTCTGCTTTTCCATCGGCATTCACTTCCTCGCAGTAGATTCAACAAGAGCGTATAAACTCTTACTGTACTTTCATCTTACCATAAATCGCTTCTCATATCAAGCTGTGCAACTCCCTCAAAATCCTTAAATTTTTACGAACAGTTGTCCATAATATAACATTGTCGTTGATGTTATATTATGGACAACGCTGCCCGTTCCACAATCAGAATCCATCGGCTATTCTCGATCATCTTAACTTTTCTTCTGCATTATAACTCTTTTTAAGTTAAGATACAAAATTAGAGTTAAGACTAGCAGAAAAAGCGCATCACAGCTTGAAAATTCCACTCTTTGAAATTGTTCATGTTATTACATTTCTATTGATGTTATATCATGGGCAACCGCTTGATGCTACTTTCCTGTCGTGCTATACTTATCTTATACAAAATTGTCAAGGGGGAGTGCATTATCATGAGTAAAAGACTTGTCGCTTACTTTTCTGCCAGCGGTGTCACCGCAAAAGTTGCTGAAAATCTGGCAGATGCCATCGGTGCAGACATTTTTGAGATTCAGCCAGAAGTTCCTTATACCAAGGCCGATCTGAACTGGATGGACAAGAAATCCCGCAGCACCATCGAAATGA
>ERZ835880.1890-NODE-1890-length-15387-cov-4.877837_pt1 | contig 15387 bp, 12 predicted proteins | sample MGYA00519944_ERZ835880 | MGnify/ENA primary metagenome ERZ835880 (study PRJEB31850, sample SAMEA3708787) | human gut metagenome | biome: human gut; feature: human-associated habitat; material: faeces | place: China | collected 2014 ... | reverse complement strand
TGACAGACAGGGCTGTCACCCCGCCCGATCTGGAAAAGCTGCGCATCAACGAGGAACTGTTCCGCAGCATTCTGGTTGAGAGCCATGAAGCGCGTGAGACCACAGTACCGCTTGAGGAGGCGCTGATCGTCAACAGTGCCGAGCAGCGACGCAAGCTGATTTTTTCGGTGCTGAACGATGACCCGATGCAGTATTACGATCTGCTGCAGCAGGCGCGTATGAATGAGGACAGCGAGGTCGTACATTATGCTGCGACGGCGATGGCGCAGATCTCCAAGCAGGCCGATCTGACCCTGCAGCGCCATGAGGCAGATTATGCAGCCAAGCCCAATGACCCGGAGGTGCTGGCGGCTTACAGCCGGTATCTCGGCGAGTATCTTGATTCCGGCCTGGTGCAGGGACGCGCTGCAGAGATCCAGCAGCGCCAGCTTATCCGGCTGCTGAAGCAGCAGCTTACAGCAGGGTTGGATTTCAGGCTGGGCTGCCGTCTGGCACAGGCGTATCTGGCAATGCAGGAATATGACGAGGCAGAGCGCGTGCTGGAAAAGCTTACCGCACAGTGGCCCCAGCGTGAGGAGCCGTGGCTGCTTCGCCTGGGCAGTGCAGCAGACCGCAAAGACGGTGATGCCCTGCGAAAAACCATACACAATATACAGGAGCAGGATGTCTACCTGAGCGCCAAAGGCCGCGAGACGCTGCGCTTCTGGCAAAACGAAAAAGAGGGAGATGACAGGGTGTGAAGCGTGTACAGGATTGGCTTTTGCGTTTCCGCTGGCAGAAGCTGCTGCTGGTGTGGGGCGTATTTTTGCTGATTGCCGCCGTTCTGTTTGCTGAGCGCAGCGGCGTGCAGTATACCCATACCCGTTTTCGCGTGTCGTATCTGCCGCAGGAACAGGCCATCTCCAAGGCGCAGGCGCTGCAGGAGCAGCCCGCCACCTGTACCTGTACGGAGAAATGTGTAGCCGGTGCGGTCAATACCGCCTGCCCGGTGTGCGCCACCAATATGAGCGGCTGCACGGGCAAGGAGCCGGAACCGGAGACCCCGGAAGAAACCCCGGAGCCGGAAGAACCGGCGCAGAAACCTGCTGGGCTGAATCCAGCCATTCTTTTGGCGGTGCTGGCTCTGATGGGTGGCGGCGGCGCTTTTGCCTACTTTAAGCTGGTGAAAAACAAACCCAAGACCAAGGGCAACGACAATTTGGACGATTACGACTACGGCGAGGATGAAACAGACCTGGAGGATGAGGACGATTCCTGGGAGACCGAGGAATCCGATGAGCCGGATGCTGACGGGGGCAGCACAGAAGAAGATGATGAGGACAGTGTGAAATGACCCGTTTCACAGACAGTCCCTATGAACGCATGATGACACGCAGGCCGGAGGGCGGGAAGGAAACTTCCCGTCCTCCTTCTTTATCTCCCGGCCACCCCTGTTATGGCTGTGGAAATTATGGTCAGCCCTGCGTGGGAGTCTGCCATCGTGAGATGGAACGCTGGCTCAAAGAAAGGAGGCAAACCAACCATGAAGCTGGTAATCGCTGAAAAGCCATCGGTTGCCCAAAGTCTGGCCGCCGTGATTGGAGCAACAACCCGTAAGGACGGCTATTTTGAGGGCAACGGCTGGCGGGTCAGCTGGTGTGTGGGCCACCTGGCTGGACTGGCCGATGCCGACGCCTATAACCCGGAGTACGTCAAGTGGCGCTATGACGATCTGCCCATTCTGCCGGAACCCTGGCAGATGGTGGTGAGCAAGGACAAGAAGAAACAGTTTGATGTGCTGAAACAGCTGATGAACGCCCCAGATGTGACCGAGGTAGTGAACGCCTGCGACGCCGGACGCGAAGGTGAGCTGATCTTCCGCAGCGTCTACGAGCTGGCGGGCTGCCAGAAGCCCATGAAGCGGCTCTGGATTTCCTCGATGGAGGATTCCGCCATCCGAGAGGGCTTTGCGAACCTGCGCCCCGGTGCGGACTATGACGGTCTGCGGGATGCGGCCCTCTGCCGCGCCAAGGCGGACTGGCTGGTGGGTATCAATGCCACCCGGCTGTTTTCGGTGCTGTATCACCGGACCCTCAACATCGGGCGCGTCATGTCCCCGACGCTGGCCCTCATCGTCCAGCGGGAGGCCGAGATCGACACCTTCAAGCCGGTGCCGTTTTACACGGTCACGCTGGAGCTGCCCGGTTTCTCTGTTTCCGGGGAGCGCATGGCGGACAAGGTCGCCGCCCAGCAGCTGAAAACGGCCTGCCAGGGTGCGGCTGCTACGGTGAAAAAGGTGGAGCGCAAGGACAAATCCGAGAAGCCGCCCGCCCTCTATGACCTGACCACCCTCCAGCGGGACGCCAACCGGCTGCTGGGGTTCACAGCACAGCAAACCCTGGACTATTTGCAGAACCTCTATGAAAAGAAGCTCTGTACCTACCCTCGGACGGACAGCCGCTATTTGACGAGCGATATGGCTGAAAGCCTGCCGGTGCTGGTGAATCTGGTCGCCAACGCTATGCCGTTTCGGAAAGGCATCGCCATTTCCTGTGATGCAAGTGCGGTCATCAACGACAAGAAAGTGACCGACCACCATGCGGTGATCCCCACCCGCAACCTCCAGGGCGCAGATCTGTCCGGCCTGCCGCTGGGCGAAAAGGCGGTGCTGGAGCTGGTGTCCCTGCGGCTGCTGTGCGCTGTGGCCCAGCCCTATACCTTTGCGGAAACCGCCGTTGTTGTCGAGTGCGCCGGAGCGGAGTTTACCGCCAAGGGCCGCACGGTAATACAATCTGGCTGGCGGGCGCTGGACGCTGCCTACCGCGCTGGGCTGAAAAATACGGAGCCGGACAAAGAAGCCGAGGATAAGGCCCTGCCGGAGCTGACGGAGGGCCAGAGCCTGCCTCTTTCCGGCGCTGCCGTCAAGGAGGGCAAGACCACCCCGCCCAAGCACTTCACCGAGGATACGCTGCTTTCCGCGATGGAGACTGCCGGGAAGGACGATATGCCGGACAATGCTGAACGCAAGGGGCTGGGGACCCCGGCCACCCGCGCCGGGATTCTGGAAAAGCTGGTGTCCACCGGCTTTCTGGAGCGCAAAAAGAGCAAGAAAACTATGCAGCTCCTGCCGTCCCATGATGCGGTGTCCCTTATCACGGTGCTGCCGGAGCAGCTGCAATCGCCCCTTCTGACCGCTGAATGGGAGTACCGGCTGGGCGAGATCGAGTGCGGCGAGTTGGCCCCGGAGGACTTTATGGCCGGGATCAGCGCCATGCTCCAGGAGCTGGTGAGAACCTATCAGGTCATCAAGGGGACCGAGTATCTGTTCACGCCGCCCCGCGAAGTGGTGGGCAAATGCCCCCGCTGCGGCGGCGATGTGGCGGAGCTGCAAAAGGGGTTCTTCTGCCAGAACGAGGGCTGCAAATTTGCTATCTGGAAAAACAACAAGTGGTGGGAGCTGAAGCGCAAGCAGCCCACCAAGGCCGTCGTGACGGCGCTGCTCAAAGATGGCCGCGCCCATGTGACCGGCCTGTACTCCGAGAAAACCAGCAAGACCTACGATGCCATCGTGGTGCTGGAGGACGATGGGAAGTACGCCAATTTCAAGCTGGCGTTTGACCGGCAGAAAGGCGGCAAACGATGAAGCTCTCCCTTTATGAACAGGAAACCATTATCCTCTACAACCAGGCCGAGGCCGCCGCCGAGGTCTATACCCATGACCCCCGGCTGCTGGAGAAGCTGCGGCGGCTGGCGGAGAAATACCCTGACCAGATCGTGAAAAAGGACCGGCAGACCTTTCTTGTCCCCAAACGCTGCGTGTCCGTCCGGGAACCGTACAGCAACCAGCGCCGCAAGGCGGCCAGTGAACGGGCCAAGGCTGCCGGGTACAGGCCGCCCACCCCCAAGAAAGGCAATGAGTAAGCATGGCCGAGAGCGTCTTTGAGGCTGTCAAGCAGTCCGTCACCGTCCGGGAAGCGGCGCAGATGTATGGGATCGAGGTCAACCGGAGCGGCATGGCCTGCTGCCCGTTCCACGATGACAAAAATCCCAGCATGAAGCTGAACGAGGAATACTTCTACTGCTTCGGCTGCGGTGCCACCGGCGATGTGATCGACTTCACAGCACGGCTCTACAATCTGTCCCCCAAAGAGGCCGCCGAGAAGTTGGCCCAGGATTTTGGCCTGACTTATGACAGTCAGGCCCCTCCCCGGAGGCGTTATATCCGGCAGAAATCCGAGGCGCAGAAATTCAGGGAGGAGCGGGACCATTCCTTTCGTGTCCTGGCTGACTACTATCATCTGCTGAGAAAGTGGGAAACCGACTTTTCCCCCAAAACGCCGGAAGAAAATCCTCATCCCCGATTCATGGAGGCAATCCAGAAAAAGGACTATGTGGGCTATCTGCTGGATTTTTTTCTGGAGGACGGCCCGGAGGAACAAAAGCTGTGGATTGCCGAACATCAATCAGAAATCGCCAATTTGGAAAGGAGAGTGAAAATCATGGCTGATAAGCCCACCAACCGGGAGCGGTTGCAGGAGATCACGGCGGGCATTGAACAGGGTATCAAGGAGCTGTTCGAGAGCGAGAAGTATATGCGCTACCTGTCCGTCATGTCCAAGTTCCACCGCTACTCCGTCAACAACACCATGCTCATCTATATGCAGCGCCCGGACGCTACCCTGGTGGCCGGATTCAACAAGTGGAAAAACCAGTTTGAGCGCCATGTGAAAAAGGGTGAGCATGGCATTACCATCATCGCCCCCACGCCCTACAAAAAGAAGATCGAGGAAATGAAGCGCGACCCGGATACCCAGGCTCCTATTCTGGACGCGGATGGCAAGGCCGTCATGGAGGAAAAGGAAATCGAAATCCCCATGTTCCGCCCGGTCAAGGTATTTGATGTTTCGCAGACGGACGGCAAGCCCCTGCCGGAGCTGGCCTCCAGCCTGTCCGGGACGGTGCCGCATTATGAGGCGTTCATGGAAGCTCTGCGCCGTTCCGCCCCGGTCCCCATCGAGTTTGAGCCGATGGCCGCGAACATGGACGGCTATTTTTCCTCCGAGCAGCAGCGGATCGCCCTCCGGGAAGGCATGAGTGAGGTGCAGACCATTTCCGCCGCTGTCCATGAGACCGCTCACAGCAAGCTCCATGACCCCAAAAAGTATGAGGCGGAGCCGACCTGGAAGATCGTGATGGTGAGTGAGGGCGGCGTCAAGCACGATTATCGCCTGGACTTTACCACCGAAGCGGAGGCGGAACAGGCCGCCGCCGAGGATGGCTGGCGCTATGTGGACGAGAATCAGTTTGAGTGGCGGCTGGAGGTGGAGGAAGATCTGACGGCGGTGAAACAGGCCGCCAAGAACCGCAACACCGAGGAAGTGGAGGCCGAGAGCATTTCCTATGCGGTCTGCCAATATTTCGGTATCCAGACCGGCGAGAACAGCTTCGGCTACATCGCTTCCTGGTCTAAGGACAAGGAGCTGAAGGAGCTGCGGGCCAGTCTGGAGATCATCAACAAGACCTCCTGTGAGCTGATTAACGACATTGAGCGCCACTACAAAGAAATCTGCAAGGAGCGCGGCATTGACCTGACCGCCGCCCCGGAACCGGAGCAGGCACCCCAGCAGGCTGTGGAGGAAGTATCTCAGCCCAGCGCCGAGTACCGGGAGGCCCTGCTGGTGCTGGACGATACCGCCTATCTCCATGTTCAGCCCTGCGACACCGGCTGGGACTACACACTCTACGATGTGGCAACCATGAAGCAGCTGGACGGCGGCCGGCTGGATGGGCCGGACTTGGGCCGTTCCGCAGCAGTCAGCCATATCTGCGAGGACATGGGGATGGGCGGCAAGTCCATCAAGTATGCCCCGCTGTCCATGATCGAGACTTTGCAGGAGGCCGCCTACCAGCAGACCGCAGAAGCTGTCGCCACCCAGCTGCCGGATGCCCAGGAGCAGGCGTTGGACGAGTATCCCATGCCGGACCCGGCACTGACTCAGGATGATCTGGAGAAATGCGGCTACCTGGACGGTGACCTTCTGCCCCTCTCCAAAGAGCGAGCCTATGAGCTGATGGAGCGAGACCTGACCGTTTATATCGTCCAGGAGGGTGAAAACCCGGAAATGGCCTTTGACACTGCCGACCTGGACGCCCATGACGGTATCTTTGCTGTGTCCCGCGAGGAATGGGAGCAAAGCCCGGACTTTCACGAAAAAGTTTTGGAACGACAGGATCGGCAGTTGGAACGGGAACAGGCGTTTCTTTCCCATGAGGGAAATTGTTTTGCTATTTATCAGGTGAGCAAGGATGACCCGCAGAATGTGCGTTTTATGAATCTGGATTGGCTGCAATCGCACAATCTGTCCGTAGAGCGGAGTAACTATGACCTTATCTATACCGCCCCTCTGGACGGTTCCGGCAGCACTATGGAGCAGCTGGAAAGGCTGTATGAGCAGTTCAATCTGCAAAAGCCGGTGGATTTTCACAGCCCGTCTATGAGCGTCAGTGACATCGTTGCCATCAAGCAGAATGGTCAGGTATCCTGTCATTACTGCGACAGTGTTGGTTTCACCCAGGTGCAAGGTTTCTTGCCGGAAAATTCGCTGAGAAATGCGGAAATGACGGTGGAAGATGATTACGGCATGATCGACGGTATCATCAATAACGGCCCAAAGGAGCCGACAGTGGCCCAGCTGGAACAACAGGCCCGCAGTGGTCAGCCCATTTCTCTTATGGACTTGGCAGCAGCCGTCCATCGAGAGGAACGGGAAAAGAAAAAGTCCGTAATGGAGCAGCTGAAAAGCCAGCCCAAGACGGAACACAAAAAGACAGCGCAAAAAAAGAGCGCGGAAAGGGAGCTTTGATATGAACAACTTCACCTTTGAGGAAACGAACCTTCTTTGCATCTACAACACCGGCAGCCGCACCGGGCTGATCGAGGCTCTGACCGAGATGTGCGGTGAGCTTTCGCCGGAGGAAGCCGAGCTGCGGGAGCTGACGGACAGCGCCCTCTCCAAGCTCCGGGCTATGAGCGACGCCGAGTTTGCCGAGCTGGAGCTGTACCCGGATTTCGACGAGTAAAAACCACACCAAGACCCAGCGGGGCGGCCTGATGTGCCGCCCCATTTCTATTTAACATGAAGGGAGGACAGAAAACCATGCCATCCAAAGCTGAATTTTACCGGCAGATGGCCGAACAGGTATCGACCCGGCTTGTGGGCAGCTGGAAAGAATGGACAGCCTTTCTCACTACTGCCGCCCGCCTCTACAAATACCCATTCCATGAACAGATGATGATTTACGCCCAGCGCCCGGACGCCACCGCCTGCGCCGAGTACGACCTGTGGAATGAAAAAATGGGACGATATGTGCGCCGTGGCTCCAAGGGGATCGCTCTGGTGGACGATTCCGGCGACAGGCCCCGGCTGCGCTATGTGTTCGATATTTCCGACACCGGGACCCGTGAACATTCCCGCACCCCCTGGCTGTGGCAACTGGAGGAACAGCACATCGGGCCTGTGTCGGCCATGCTGGAGCGCAACTACGGCGTTGCCGGTGACGATCTTGCCCAGCAGCTCACCGATGTGGCTGGAAAACTGGCGAGTGAGTATTGGGACGAGCATCAACAGGACTTCCGCTATATCGTTGACGGTTCATTTCTGGAGGAGTACGATGATCTCAACATCGAAGTCCAATTTAAGTCCGCCGCCACCGTCAGCATCGCCTATGCCCTGATGTCCCGCTGTGGGCTGGATACGGAACAATATTTCCAGCATGAGGACTTCATGCCGATTTTCGATTTCAATACCCCGGCCACGGTTGGGGCGCTGGGAGCGGCGGTCAGTCAAATGAACCAGCAGGTGCTGCGGCAGATCGGCGTCACCATCCAGAACTATGAGCGCGAACAACTCGCGGAAAGGAGCGTTACACATGGAGAACAACCTGACTTACACGAGGAACGGCGATTACCTGATTCCCGACCTGAGCCTGAGCGAACAGCCGGAGAAGCCCCTGGGCAAGTACGGCAGGATGCGGAAAGCGTACCTGAAGGAACACCGACCCCTGATCTACAACCAGCTGCTGCTGACCGAGAAGCTGTACCCGCACCTGCTGGAAATCGACGAGACGGCGAACAGCCGTCTGGAGCAGATGATTCCTCAGTTGGCGGAGTCGGCGGGCGCGACGGAGGAGCTGAAAGCCCGCAATCCGATGCGCTGGGTGGGTCTGATGAACACCTGCAAGGCCCAGGCCGAGGAGATTCTGATGGCGGAGCTTATCAACAGCTAACCCTAAACCTGTTCCTCTCCGAAGCTGAACAAATCCAAAGAATAGATGAAGCAGAGAATGTGAAAACATCCTCTGCTTTTTCTTTTGCCCAAGAACAGCCGCAGCCTGACCCGGCTGTGCGGGAATACAACGGTGTCAAGGAGCGACACCCGGATGATATGGTCCTGTATCAGATGGGCGATTTCTTCGAGATTTATGGCGAGGACGCCAAAGAAGCCGCGCCGGAGCTGGGGTTGCAACTGGTCTCCCGTGCTATCCCTGTCGGTGGCCGTGTGGAAATGTGCGGGTTCCCGGCAAACCGGCTGGAGCAGTACCTGGAACAGCTCCGGGCCAAGCATGATGTGACGGTCTCCGCCACCCTGGAGGGCAGCACCCAGCGCCGGGAGTATTCCGTCCCCTCTATCGACCATGAGGCCGAACAGGACATCAACGCCCATGAAGCAGAGTATGGTGCTGACGGGTTCCAGGCGTTCCGGGACGAAGAAGCCATCCAAGCCGCCACTCTCCGGGAGCTGCATGAGCAATACAAGCCCATCGTGCTGGAGGCTGTTATCCAGGACATCAGATACCGGAACGCCTGCGGTCACAGTGACTACGAGAACGCCGTGATCGAGGGCAACGCCGCTATTCGCCGTGCCGTCCTGGGAGCCGGTAATATGGGGCTGCTTCGCCTCTATTCTGACACCCCGGAGTTCCGGCAGCGCCTTCATGGGGAAGTCATAGACGAGACCTATCCCAAGCTCCATGAGCTGCTGCGCCCTCTCTCGGACAATGACATTGACCGAGCTATCCAGGACTGGAATGGCAAAATCGAGAGCAAACACGCCGTTGTCCGCTACATGAAAGACCATGCGCGAGAAAGAGACACCGCAGCATGGCTGGCCCATGAGTTTGACGGCGGCGATGGTAAAACCCCGTTTGCGATCCGCCCGGAAAGCCCCGAAGGAACGGCGCTGCCCTGGCCAAAGGTGCAGCGCCGGATTGCCCAGCTCATCAAGGAGGATCGCTTCTACACCCAGGTCGAACAGGATAATCTGGACGATGTGGACCCCATCGCCATCCGGGAGGCCCTGGCCCAGCGCGGCATTGTGGACGGCCATGTGGTGGACCCGGAAAAGCTGGACAACGACCCCTTTATTCAGCAGGTCATGCGGGATGTGGAGGCCATATCCAGGGAGACCACTCAAGCAGAGCAGCCGGAACAGCCTTCTTCCGGCGATTCGCGTGTTCCTGTGTCAGACAAGGAATATGCTGCGGCCCGTGGCACGGTCAGGGAGCGGACTTCTTATGATCCAACAGTCCCTCCCTACAATGTGGGGGATATTGTCTATCTGGATGACCTCGCCCACCGGATCACGGAGCTGCGGGATGACACGGTGCAGCTGCTGCCCACCGGCATGAGCTATCCCATCTACCGGGCTGAGAGCCGGGAACGGTTTGAGCATCTTTTGCGGGAGGATAACCGCAATGACTTCTATACCGAGTTCCTGCCTGCAAATCTGGATACGGTGGACCAGGACCTGCGGGATGTGCTTGCCCATGGCCTGATTGGTGAAGCGGACAAGGCGGAGCTTTCCGAGCTTCTTCGCAACGGCAAGAGCAACCAGGAGGTGGCCCTGTGGCTGAGCCGGGCCTATCCCAACATCGTGGAAACGATGGAGCTGGAGACCGGCGAGACCGCCGATTACCGCACGATGCCGGAAGGTATTGAGCTGGAAGTGCTGGATGCAGATGAAAAGCGTCTGGCCATGCTGTTCTTCCAGTGGAGCGAGGTTGCGCCTTTGCTGCGCGGGATGTATGCCCGTCAGCTGGACGGTTTTGGGCAGGAACGCCCCGAACCGGCTGCCGAAGCTCCGACCTTCCAATCCGAGACTGTGGCTGTCTATCCGGGCGACAAGAACCATCTGCCCTATGATGTGGTTGTTCAGACCCTGAGAACCAATGAGCCGGAGCCTCCTACACCTGTCACCGAGCCGGAGAAAACTCCGGATGAAGTGCTGGACGAACACCCCGTTTCCATTCAGGTAAACGGCGAGTGGCAGACCTTCCCCAATGTCAAAGCTGCCGAGAAAGCCTCTTATGAGGAATACAAGGCCAATCTGCGCCGCACCGCCGAGAATTTCCGTATCACTGACGATCACCTGGGCGAAGGCGGCCCCAAGGCCAAGTTCCAGGCCAATGTCGAGGCAATCAAGCTGCTGAAATACCTGGAGGAAACCACCGGGCAGGCAACGCCGGAGCAGCAGCAAGTCCTCTCCCGGTATGTGGGCTGGGGCGGGTTGGCGGATGCTTTTGACCCTGACAAGGAAAGCTGGAGCAAGGAATATGCCCAGCTGAAGGAGCTGCTGACCCCAGAGGAATATGCCGCTGCCAGAGGTTCTACCCTCAACGCGCACTACACCAGCCCTACGGTCATCAAAGCGATTTACGAGGCTGTGGGCCGTATGGGATTTGAGACCGGCAACATCCTGGAACCGTCCTGCGGTGTGGGTAATTTCTTCGGTATGCTGCCGGAGGAAATGCGGAACAGCCGTCTGTACGGCGTGGAGCTGGATTCCATCAGCGGGCGGATCGCCCAGCAGCTCTATCCCAAGGCCGACATCACCGTGGCCGGTTTTGAAACCACCGACAGGCGGGACTTCTATGACCTTGTCATCGGCAATGTACCTTTCGGCCAGTATCAGGTTCGGGACAAAGCCTACGACAAGCTGAATTTCAGCATTCATAACTACTTTTTTGCCAAGGCGTTGGACCAGGTGCGTCCCGGTGGCGTGGTGGCCTTTGTCACCAGCCGCTATACGATGGACGCCAAAGATTCCACCGTGCGCCGGTATCTGGCCCAGCGCGCCGAGCTGCTGGGGGCTATCCGTCTGCCCAACAATGCGTTCAAGGCCAATGCCGGGACCGAGGTTGTATCGGACATCATCTTCCTCCAAAAGCGAGATCGCCCGCTGGACATTGTACCGGAGTGGACGCAGACCGGGCAGACCGAGGACGGCTTTTCCATCAACCGCTATTTCCTGGACCACCCGGAAATGGTGCTGGGCCGACAGGAACCGGAAAGCACCGCTCACGGCATGGACTACACCGTGAACCCCATTGATGGGCTGGAGCTGGCCGATCAGCTGCACGATGCTGTGAAGTACATTCGCGGCACCTACCAGGAGGCCGAGCTGCCGGAGCTGGGCGAAGGCGAAGCCATCGACACCTCTATCCCCGCTGACCCCAATGTGAAGAGCTACTCCTATACCGTGGTGGACGGAGCTGTGTATTTCCGGGAGAACAGCCGCATGGTGCGCCCCGATCTCAACGCCACCGCCGAGGCCCGCATTAAAGGCATGGTGAGGCTGCGGGATTGTGTCCAGGAACTGATCGACCTGCAAATGGACGCAGCTACACCGGACAGCGACATTCGTGAGAAGCAGATGGAGCTGAACCAGCTCTATGACGATTTTTCCGCCAAGTACGGCCTTATCAATGACCGGGGGAACCGGCTGGCCTTTGCTGATGATTCCAGCTACTATCTGCTCTGCGCGCTGGAAGTCATTGACGAGAATGGCCAACTGAAGCACAAAGCAGATATGTTCACAAAGCGGACCATCAAGCCCCATGAGGCGGTGACTTCCGTGGACACCGCAAGCGAAGCTCTGGCCGTATCCATCGCGGAAAAGGCCCGTGTGGACATGGAGTATATGGAACAGCTCACCGGCAAGACCAGTGACGAGCTGGCCGCCGAGCTGCAAGGCGTGATCTTCCGTCTGCCTGGGCCTGTTCCGGAGGGAGAACGGCCCACCTATGTGACCGCCGACGAATACCTTTCCGGCAATGTCCGCAAGAAGCTGGAAATGGCGGAAGCAGGCCGAGAGGACAATCCGGCCTACGGGAAAAACGTGGAGGCGCTGCGGAAGGTCCAGCCGGAACGTATCGGCATCGACGCCATCCACGCCCGCATCGGCTCGTCGTGGGTTCCCGCCAAGGTCTACGAGGCGTTTGTGAAGCATCTCGGCTTTTCCAGCGTATCCGTTGAGAAGGCGCGACTTGAAGGCGAAGACGGTTCGACGCAGTGGCACGTTGAAGCCTACGGCGGCACGCCGGAAGCGCGGAACCGTTGGGGAGTGGACGGTGCGTCTGTCATTGATCTGATCAGCGACAGTCTGAACCTGAAACGTACTGAGGTCTACGACGAGCATTACAACGCCGACGGGAAAACGTCCCGTGTGAAGAACACCGAGAAGACGCTGGCGGCGCAGGAAAAGCAGCGATCCATTCAGAACGAATTCCAGTCGTGGCTGAAAAAGGACGACGCCGCCGGGCGGCTCGTCGAAGACGAGTACAACGATAGGTTCAACGGGTTCGTCCCGCGCAAGTTCACGGCTCCCGACATCAAGCATTTTCCCGGCGCTTCCCACGCCATCGAGTTGCGGGAGAACCAGAAGATAGGCGTTATCCAAGGGTTGCAGGAATCCACCTTGCTCGCGCACGGCGTCGGTTCCGGCAAGACCATGTTGCAGATTACGCTGGCGATGGAAATGCGGCGTCTCGGGACGGCGAAAAAGCCGTGGATTGTCGTTCAGGCGTCCTCCCTGTCGCAGTTCGCGGCTACCTTCAAGACGCTGTACCCGCGCGCGGCTATGCTCGTCGCGGCCCTGCGCAAACGCGGATGGAAGGACAGCCGTCCGAAGGGGCGCCCGGAGTTTGAAAATCTGCTCGGCAAGATCAACGCCCTGCGTCTCGACACCAAAAAGTCATGGGCATATGTCGAATCCATTGCAGAAAAGATGTATGGCGTGCGCATTCCGTGGCTCGACGGCGAGCAGCTCGGCGGCGTGATTGCCGCAATGGCCAAGCACCAGCGGGCGCAGGAGAGGGCGTAATGTCTGACGCGCGCCTGCCCCGCAACGCCCGCGACATCATCGATCGCCTTGGTCCCGCCGTGACCCTGCGCCTCATAAGGCTCTCGGCGGAACGACGATCCCCGTGCCCATGCGGCTGACGCCCGTCGGCGAGGCCCGTTATAGAAGGCTGTGCGATTATGATTGGGGAGGATGCGGCAAAGGCTTTGTGCCGGGAATATGCCGGAACGAATCTTTACATCCCCACATGCAGACAGGCCGCCCCCGTGCCGCCTATCAGCACCGGGACACGTTGATCCGTGCCTCCCGCATCGTGTGGGGACTGGACGCGCCGGTGTCCGTTTTCGCGGCGCAAATCCACACCGAGAGTTGGTGGAAAAACAGCACGGTCTCGACCGCCGGGGCGCAAGGCTTGGCACAGTTCATGCCGTCCACCGCGAAATGGCTCCCGACCGTTGCCCCGGAAGTGGGCAAGCCCGCGCCCTTCAATCCCGGCTGGTCGCTCCGGGCGTACGTGACATACGACAAGTATCTGTGGGATCGGCTGGCGGCCAAAAACGCGCAAAAGAAGGTGCTGACGCCCTGTGACCGCATGGCCTTTGCCTTATCCGCATACAACGGCGGCATGGGCTGGACCAAGGGATACGGCTTTACGGTTCTTGACGTGCCTCCCTATCCGGTGTCCCGCCGCAGGGGCGGCACGTGGGAGGAGATCGTAGCCATCATCCGGGAGGACGGGAGCCTCGTGGAGCGTCCGGCAGGTTTTTGCGAGAGGTGTGTCCTTTTCCTTTCCCATGAGGAGTGGGATGCCTTTCCCACACGGCCCACGTCCGCGCACATGTATGATCTGGAGAATGGCGAATGAGTCGATCCGTGTCCTTTCGCCAAGCTTCTACACGAGGTCCAGCTTGAAATCCGCAACTGCTTTGAAATTCGCCGCTGGAAAATCTGGGGAAAATTCATCCCCCAATACGAGCAGCTCACATGGTCCGCGCAGGTCGCCGAGGCCACGGGATTCCTGAACGGCGAGGCCCGCGCCACGCCGTACATCGACGCCTTTCTTGCCGCGCGCACCGACGAGGGCAAACCGGACAAGGAAAGCCTGTGCCGCGACATCCTCGCCAATCACGCCGCCTACCTACGAAATATGGTCGAGATCAACGCCGGGCAGTGGGCTTATCTGAAGCGCGCGGAGGGGTGTGTGTCCAACGGCGAGCTTGACGTGATTTTCAAGGAAGTGGCGGAACTTCAAAGGATTTTCCTCGGAAAGTAAGAAGCCCGCATGTCTTGCGCAGTGAATGTTTCGGGAACGTGGAAGTACGCGAAGCAGGCGTACGTTAATGTGGGCGGCAGTTGGAAGCCCTGCCAAAACATCTACGTCAACGTCTCGGGCGCGTGGAAGCCGCTCTACACCTATTCCTATGCCACGGGGAACTGGGGGGCTTGTTCCGTCGACTGCGGCGGCACGCAGACCCGTACGGTCACCTGCCAGCGGCGGGACGCGACGAACTCTAATCTGGACGTGCAGACTGTGGCGGACAGCTTTTGCGCGGCGCACGGGCTGACGAAGCCCACCACGAGTCAGTCCTGCAATACCCAATCATGCACCGAGTGCAAAGGGCAGGGCTCGTACGGCAGCGGGTGTAACGGCGCCGGGGTTGAATACGGGATTGGTCACTATCACGGACAAATAACTATGGCCTCTTTAGATTTCTACACAACCAAAGTCTATTGGAACAGTGTTGTAGTCGCTTCGGGTGATACATATATGGATAGCCTTACATCTGGCGGCTATGTGTACACGAAGAACGGAACGTCACAGATAGACTATTGTTCTACAGGAGAACCTACAGTTCAATGGCATGAAGAAAGACTTTATCCGGTATGCAGGACACCTATATGACATATATCGAAGGATTGTTCATTGCTTTCGACCAGTTCATCAATGCCGTGCTCGGCGGCTGGCCGGACGAAACGCTTTCTTCCCGGTGTTGGCGGGAGGAGCAGCAAGGGCTCCGGGCGTGGCCCCGAAAGCTGGTTGATGGACTGTTTTTCTGGCAACGGGAGGGCCACTGCAAAAGGGCGTACGAGGCGGAAAGAAAACGCCACCGGTTCCCGCCCGGACTGCGCGGCGCGTGACCCCAGAAGCGCGACAGATGTAGAATATTCAGGCAGAGGCGGGGGAGTTACGAGCTCCCCCACCGGCCCGGTGACAAGACGCCGGACCACGGCCCCACACGATGATCACAGCATCGTGCAAGGTTTCCGC